>Ga0209553_1000001_pt1 | contig 259672 bp, 242 predicted proteins | sample LauGreFBDMM110DN_2_FD_188217 | JGI IMG/M metagenome (GOLD analysis project Ga0209553, IMG submission 188217) | Freshwater lake microbial communities from Lake Michigan, USA - Fa13.BD.MM110.DN (SPAdes) (version 2) | ecosystem: Environmental > Aquatic > Freshwater > Lake | place: Lake Michigan...
AGCAGCAAGAGGGACTATTCACAGCAGTGTGGGTACCTTCGATCCTGTGTTTCGGAATTTATTTCAAGCTGATGGCGCTGGGAGGTACCAGATCATGACAGCTATGACATTGTTCTATATTGCCATTGTGGTATTTGTGCTTATGATCACAGGCCTGTATCTATCCGTGCGCGAATTCCTGCAAGTCAGTGCAGCCCCTTCCGAAATCAAGGGTGCAGATCCAGTTCACGCCAATATGCGGCGCTAGCGATTTACAACATGGCGATTATCGGTAATTGCATGCAGCCGCGATTGCCGACCGCCAGATTATTGCCGGGTAGCACGCCAGTACGAAGATCATGACAGGGCTCTATAGCCGCCTGGCCATGCACCAGTTGAGTGCGCCATGTGCCTTGTTGCATCAAAGCAGCGCTACTCCGCTGAGCAAGGTCTCCGCAAAGCCCCGTTTTCCGTTTATCAAAAGTTGGCACAGCTTGTGCAATAACTGAATTAACCGCGATGCGGACTGTTTGAGTGCAAAGAAGGATTCTCTCCCCCATCTTTGCAGTATTACGGGCAGTTCTCATTGGGTGTATGGGTAATAATAGGCCTGCGCAGTGTTTTTTTTGCGCAGGCTTTTTTTTGGCAAAGATATTTCGAGTACTAAATAAATCTGATGCCTTTTTCTCTCTATGACTCTGAGGCGGAACCGGTCTCGACCTGATGGTTCAGATGGGCCACCAGTTCAGGTGGCAGTTTGAGCTTGAAGGAAAGCGCCTCCAGATAACTGCGTTCTGCCGGATGATCCGGATCGATGGCGAACCGGGAAACCAGATACAGTTCCGAGGCCTGTTCGATACCGTTGGCGCTGGCGGCAATCGCATTGATATCTACCGGCCGGGCCAAAGCATCGAAAACAAAGGCCTTGCTTTCCGCATCCAGCCCCATGTTTTCGATTTTTTCAAACAGACTCTTCTGTTCCACGGCATCGATATGGCCGTCGGCTTTGGCCGCTGCGATCATGGCTGTGACGAGGGCCAGTTGAAAGGGTTTGCCGTCGGCTGCAGGAGCATTGCCGGGCAGAAAGTTCTGCTCAACATTGCTGACGTCAGCGGCCTGCGGGAGCGGTGCCGTTGCCACTGCCTGACCCTGCTGCCAGTTGCGATATGCCTGATAGGCCAGCGCTCCGGCACCGGCGGCAGCACCATAGCCCATCAGTCCACCGGTCATTTTGCGCATCTTTTTGCTACCCAGCATCAAGCCCAGCACTCCGCCCGCCAGCGCACCGCCGATGAAGCCCGGACCACCCACACCATCCAGTTGGCGCCGCGCGGAACCACCGGCCTGACGCACGTCCTGCATAACTCCGCCGCCCAAAAACTGTTCTAAAAAATTTCCCGGATTCATCAAATCCTCTCCTGCCAGGGTGAAATAAACGAAGCGCGCAGCCTACTAAAGCAATAGAACGGGGTACAGGGATAAGGGTACAGGGATAACACCCACCACACTGTCATCGTCCAGTTGGACAAGTCTTCACTGCGGCGATACCCTGCATCCTCCCTATACTCCGGAGCTTGGTGATGAATAGAGTTTCTCGAGTCAAAGCAGCGATTGCTGTTGCAGTACTGCTACTGGGCAATGGACTTTTTGCCGCCGATGAACCCTTGAGTGTGGTCAAGCCATTGCCGGCTCTGCTGGAGAAGCAGGAGATGCGCATTGTTGAGGTGCGGCTGACTCCGTGGCAGAACTCCATGCCGCATCGGCACAACGCGCATGTATATGGCTACGTTCTCGAAGGTGAGATCGAATTCCAGGTGCGTGGCGGTGCCTTGATGCGCCTGAAACCCGGGGACAGTTTTTATGAATCACCGGACGACATTCATGAAGTGTCACGCAATCCCAGCGACTCGGTACCGGCACGTTTTCTGGTACACATGCTCAAACCTGCTGGTGAACCGGCCACTGTTCCGGTGAACTGAAGCCAATCCCTCTCAAACAAAAAAAACACACCATGCCGAAAATAAATGGGTTGATCCATTTTGGTTCCAGCAGAGCAACGCCTGCCACTCACGTCTAAAGGTAAGGTGTGGACTGGTGTCCATGCCACTACTGAACCGGCCCCGGTATGGCGTTTTTAAGTTAGACTGGGCAAGTCCAGAAGTTCGCAAGCAATAACTACAAATCTCCAAACAACGGAGTTAGGTCATGCATCTCACGTTCGATTCCACCGCCCTACGCAAACTCCGCAGCTTTTTCACATTACTTATCCTGACTCTTGCCAGCCCGCTGCATCTGTTCGCACAAAGTCCCCTGGCCGACCTCAGCGCCCAAGAGCTCAGCGCCGGCCAATCCCAATTCGAAATTCATTGCGCGCGCTGCCACGGCATGCTCGGCGAGGGTGGTGAAGGGCCCAGCTTGAAACGGGCGCAACTCACGCACGCCGCCGATGACGCGACCTTGCTCACTGTCATTAGCGGCGGCATTGCGGGCACGGGCATGCCGGGTATCCGGTTGAGTGCGAAGGATGCGCGGTCCGTTGCCGGTTATGTGCGCAGTCTGGGTGCGCTGCCGGCCGAGCCGATGCCGGGTGATCCGGTGGCGGGGGCGCTGGTTTATCGCAGCACGGGCAATTGCGCCAGCTGCCATATTCTCCATGGTGATGGCGTCGGACTGGGGCCGGAACTGAGCAGCGTGGGACTCAAGCGTAACGCCGAGTATCTGCGCCGGGCGGTGACCAATCCTGAAGTCGAGCAACCGCGCGTGGTGGATCGTTTTCGCGGCACTCTCAATGCCTTCCTGACGGTGCGCATCGTGTCGGAGTATGGCCGCTATGAGGGTATGCGCATCAACGAGGATGAATTCACGGTACAGATGCGGGACCTTGAGGGCAATATTCACTCCTTCGAAAAAGCCAAACTCATCAGTTATGAAAAAGCACTCGGGCATTCCTTTATGCCGGGATATAGCGCGCTGCTGGATGAGAAGCAGATCGTCGATGTGGTATCGTTTCTCATGAGTCAACGTGGCGAACCAGGAGCAACAAACTGATGCGTAATTACTCCACATACTTGTTGTCAGGCTTGTCTGCTACCTCTTATGGATTTGTTTCCGCCTCTGCGATTACTTTTGCTCTGGTTTGCACTTGCTTAAGCACTGCCACTTTCGCGGACACCAGCTATCAGGACTTGCTTGCCGATGAGGCGAACGGCGATGACTGGCTGTCTTATTCCGGCGGCTACAAGTCTGAGCGCTTCTCGCCGCTGACCCAGGTTACGCCGGACAATGTGGATCAGCTCAAGGTGCTGTGGGCATACCAGATGCAGCCTACCAACATAAACGGCGCGGCCCTGCAGGAAACTACACCGCTGGTGGCCGCTGGCATCATGTATCTCACCGAAGCGCCGAGCAGCGTAACGGCACTTGATGCCCGCACCGGCAGGTTGCTGTGGCACTACGCGCCGACCATATCCAACGAAGTCTTGAACATCGGTTTTCCGCGCATCAATCGCGGCGTCGCCCTGCTCGATGACAAGGTTTATGTGGCAACTCTGGATGCGCGGCTGATTGCGCTTGATGCCGGCACCGGCGCGGTGCGCTGGGAAACTACGGTGGCGGACAACGCCGTGGGTTTCTCTCTCACCCTCGCGCCGCTGGCACTGGCGGACAAGATCATCGTTGGCGTCAGTGGTGCCGAAGCCGGAGTGCGTGGCTATATCGATGCCTATGACGCCTCAAATGGCGAGCGCCTGTGGCGCACCTTTACCGTACCCGCTCCAGGCGAGCCCGGTAGCGAAACCTGGCAAGGGGATGCGTGGCAGACTGGTGGCGGTTCCACCTGGTTAACCGGCTCCTTCGATCCGGAACTCAATCTGCTGTACTGGACCACGGGCAACCCGGCGCCGGACTGGAACGGCGACCTGCGCCCCGGCGATAACCTGTTCACCTGCGCAGTACTGGCGCTGAACCCGGACACCGGCGCCATGGAATGGTATTTCCAGTACACGCCCCATGACACCCACGACTGGGATGCGAACCAGATTCCGGTGCTGATCGATGGCCAATTCAATGGCCAGCCACGCAAGCTGTTGGCTCTGGCCAATCGCAATGCGTTCTACTATTTGCTGGATCGCGTGACCGGAGAATTTCTGTTAGGCGAAGCGTATTCCTACCAGACCTGGGCGGAAGGCATCGACGCCACCGGCCGCCCGATCGTGCTGCCCAATACCGAACCGAGTCGCGAGGGCACGCTGGTGTGGCCCAGCCTGCAAGGTGCCACCAACTGGTTCTCGCCGTCCTATAACCCGCGCATGCAGCAATTTTTCGTTCCGAATCGGCGCATGGGTTCGCGCTACTTCAAAGCTGATGCGGATTACATCCCGGGCCAGCCTTTTCTGGGTGGTGGTGAGCAGGCACTGGACGGGGATGAGGCCTCCGGCGCCATCGTGGCACTGGATGGGATGAGTGGGCGTTTTCTGTGGGAGTTTGAATTGCAGACCCCACTCTGGTCTGGAGTGATGGCCACCGGTGGTGGGCTGGTGTTTGGGTCCAGTAATGAGGGCAACTTTTTTGCGCTGGATGCGCGCACTGGTGCTGCGCTGTGGAGTTTTAATACCGGCGCGCATGTGCGCACTAACCCCATGGGGTTTGCGATAGAGGGTGAGCAAAGAGTCGCCATTGTGGGCGGGCGCACCTTGTTTGTGTTCGGCTTGTGAAAACCATGCAACGTGGACTGACCGCCTTGTAACGTAATCGATAGATCAATAGAAATTGGACAGAATTAAATGTGGTCTGTCCCCGTTTTTTCCATAGAGGAATGCATATGTTCAACAAAGCGCGCTACTGGTTTGTTCTCAGCCTAACTCTCACCCTGTGGCTGGACGCCGCAGCACAGGCTCCTACCCGGGAATCGCTGGCTGATCCGGGCCCCTATCAGGTTGCATTTTATTCCAATCTGCCGGACGTGCCGGAATACGGTGATGCGACCCTGTATTTCCCGGCTAACAAGGGCGAAACCTTTGGCGGCGTCGCTATTGCGCCGGGGTTTACCGAGCTGCAGGAAAACATCAGCTGGTGGGGACCGCATCTGGCCTCCCATGGTTTTGCCGTGCTGACTCTGGACACCAATTCACCCAGGGACAATCCGGCACTGAGGGCGGAGGCGCTAATGGCGGCCGTCGAAATCATTCGCGGCGAGAACAGCCGTGATGGTAGCCCGCTACGCGGCAAGATCGACGTAGCGCGCATGGCGATCATGGGTCATTCCATGGGTGGAGGCGGCACCTTGTTGGCGGCGAATGCCCACAGCGACCAATTGAAGGCCGCGATTCCTTTTACATCCTGGCTGCCCGATGCTGATTTCAGCGCCGTGGCCGTGCCCACTCTGGTCATTGCCGGCGAGATCGACACCATCGCCGCCGCAGCGGATCACGCCTGGCCCCATTTTCAAACCTTGCCGGACAACATTCCAAAGATGTACCTTGAGATCAAGGGCGGCAATCATTTCATTGCCAACTCGGTTACCGACAATGCCCGCCTGGCCCCCAATATCGATGTACATGATCTGGTGGGCAGCATGAGCGTGGCGTGGTTGAAGTTGTTTGTGAATGAAGAAGAATCTTATCGAGAGCTGGTGTTTGGCGAGATGCCCGCAGCAGACAGCGAGCGCTTGTCAAAATTGGAAATGAAGTCTGAGTAAAGATACCCCATCCATTCGAGTGCAGGATAAAACCAAGAGGATAAAAACATGTCGAAAAAAGAAAGCCGAACGGTTCCACGCGAAGCAATTGAAATCTACAACAAATACATTCATGGCGAAATCAGTCGCCGTGCATTTCTGAATGGCGCGAAAAAATTTGCGATCGTCGGGCTCACCGCCAGTGCCATCGTAGAGGCGCTGATGCCTAACTACGCCATGGGCCAACAAATCTCCGGTGACGACGAACGTATCAGAACCAGCTATGAAACCCTGCCATCGCCAGATGGCAATGGTTATATACGGGGCTACCTGGTACGCCCCTTCAGCGCCGACAGCCGCACCGAAACCTCGGCCAAGCTGCCGGGCATTATCGTAGTGCACGAGAATCGCGGGCTGAACCCGCATACCGAAGACGTCGCTCGCCGCTTTGCGTTGGCCAACTTCATGGCGTTTGCGCCGGACGTGCTGACCTCAGTGGGCGGCTATCCAGGTGACGACTATAAGGGTGGACAATTGTTTAGCGGCATCGACAACGCCAAAAAATTTGAAGACATTGTCGCCAGCGCGCTGTGGTTGAAGAATCGCGAAGACTGCACCGGCAAAATTGGCGTGACCGGTTTCTGCTACGGCGGCGGCGTCTCCAATCAGCTTGCCGTGCGACTCGGAGCTGATCTCGCCGCGGCCGTACCGTTTTACGGTGGCGCGGCTCCGGCAACAGATGCAGCCAAAATCAAGGCAGCGATTCTGGTGCAGCACGGCGCACTCGACACGCGTCTGGTTGAAGCCTGGCCTGAATATGACGCCGCGCTGACTGCAGCCAATGTCATCCACGAGGGTCATATTTATCCCAACGCGGTGCATGGTTTCTTCAACGACGCCACGCCGGAACGCTATGATGAAGCCGCCGCGACCGAAGCCTGGAATCGCACGATCGCCTGGTTTAACAAGTACGTGCGCGCGTAAGTGTGGTTTACAAGAGCAGGAACAGCGAGGGCCTGGTCATGCATAAGTTGATCATGCCGGCGTGTACTACAGCTCCGGCGACAGGGTGATTACCTCGGTTGCGGGTGAGGCGCGCGAGGTGCATACGCCGGCGTGGAATATTTCGTTTCAGCTCGCCGGGGTGACACACACGGAGTCCGGCATTAGCGCTGAGCCACTGCGTGCTGTGTTTGTGCAGATCAAACGGCCGCTGGCCGGGGCCAGCGAACTTGCTTCGTCAGTGCCCCGGTTCCCGACCGATGCCGCGCTGGATCGCCTCTCCAACGAAAGGGTCAAAGTGTGGGAATACTCCGGCACTGCAAACCTGAACAGCCCAGAGCATTATCATAACTATGATGCTGTAGTGGTCTGGTTTGATGCTGACACGCAACCCAATGTGCATTTTATTGCGCAAGGCACGCTTCACAGTTCCGACATCCTCACTACGGCTGTCAGGGTGTTTGTATTCGAGCTTTTGTAACAAGCAATGAAGTATCAGCCAGAATAGCTTGCTTGTTTTTGTCTATGCCCCTATCAGTCTTTCTCAGTCTTTGGCAGGCAGTGGCATGCCGCGCTCCTGCAACACCTCCGCGAAAATTCGCGAGCCATTAACGCCGGAAGGGAAACCGGAATAGAGCGTCACCTGGGCGATCAACTCGGCGATTTCCTGTGTAGTCAGGCCATTGTCCAAGCCCCGGTTCAGGTGTGCTCGCAATTGATCAGACTGATAATTGGCCAGTGTCACGGCAATGGTGGCCAGGCTGCGATCACGGGCTGACAATTGTTCGCGGGTCCAGGTTTCGCCATAGACCAGGCCATCAATTAATTCTTCGAGATAGGGAGCAGCGGGGTAACGCCCCGCGCCCATCGGCAAGCCTCTGGCCGCAAACACCTCGGCAGTTACTTGCGCTGCATTCACGGCGGTGGGAAAGCCCGAGTAAAAGCTGACGTGCAAGATTATTTCTCCAATCTCCGCCTGAGTGACTCCGTTATCCAGCGCTCGACCCACGTGATAGCGGACTTCGCTGGAGGCGTACAACGCGGTACCCACGGCCACCGTAATCATACTGCGATCGCGGGGCGACAGTTCTGCACGTTTCCAGGTTTCGGCATAGACTACTTGGTTAAGTAAATCGCGCAGGTACGGGGTTTGCGGGAATCCACCGGGAAACTCCAGCTCTGGATTCACCGGTGGTTGGCGTGGAGATGCGCCTGGAGGAGTGACGGGCAGGCCCCGCTCAGCGAAAACTTCTGCTGCTACGCGGGCGGCATTGACGCCGGTTGGGAAGCCCGAGTACCACAGGACATGCGCAAGGATCTCCGATATTTCGGTCTGGGTAACGCCGTTATCCAGGGCCCGACCCATGTGTAAACGCAGCTCGTTGGTGGCATAGAGTGCCTGAGTCACCGCGACCGTAATCATACTGCGGTCCCGCGCCGACAAGCCGGGGCGTTCCCAGATGTCGCCGTAGACATAGGTATCGCGCACCTGTCCCAAATAGGGAGCGCCATCATAGAAGCCTACCGGTGGCGGTGGTTGCTGTGCATAGGCGGCGGAGCAAAGCAAAAGCAGCGCCAGCACGCGCAGCGACCGCACGCGAAAAAGTTGGTTAAATTTGCATGTCAGACCTGTCATAGCCCATTCTCCTTATCATTCTCATTATTTTGAATTCGTTGGTGGGTAACGCCCGCAGCGCCACTGCCAAAAATCTCAAGCAAGGCTACTCCATGCCCTGATTTTTGCCAACTGGACAAATCCTGCCTGCAAGGATACTTTCAATGCTCCCGACTCATCCATGCGAGAAACAATATGATGCGCGCATTGAAAATTGGCTTAGTGACTGTCGCAGCGCTACTGGTCGTTTCTGTTCTGACCCTGCGCGTGACTGGTTTGGAACCCCGCTACATCGATCCTGCCAGCGCGGCGTTTGCCGAGGCGGGCCGCACGGCATGGCCAGGTTTGTGGCTGAAAGGGGAAGTGGTACGCGCACCAGTTACGGAATGGGACTGGACCAACCAGGTCAACGACCCGATTCGCGGCAACTCGATAATGCTCGAGACTCGCACCTGGTACGGCCTCCCCCACTCGGTCACGATCAATCTCGTACCGCTCGGAGACACTCTCTATATAAGTGGCAGCCAACAGGATTCCAGACTGATGCAGACGTTTCCCGACGCAAAATCCTGGTGGGCCAACATTGAACGGGATCCAAGGATCCGCATGAAGATCGACGGCAAGCTTTATGAGATGACGGCGGTGTTGCTCGCCGATCGAGCCGAAATTATCGAATTATTCGGACGCGACCCGGTCACGCGAGTAGTTGATTCTGACGGCAATGAACAGATTACGAGCGTTAGGCATTATTGGCGGGTTTACCAGCGCAATATTCCGGAATATTAAATCAGCAAGCCCGAGGTCACTATCCCCGGGCTTGCAGCGATCATCAGTTTAGCGCGTAGTGCTGCCTATTGTGGCAGCGCCGGCATTGGATACTTCTTCATCTTGCGCGGCTTGAACTCCACTGGTGGCAATGGCGCCAATCAGCTCGCCGTTTTGAAACACCGGTACTCCGCCGGCAAAGGTGACGCCACCTTCGATTGCTACTCTGGTGCCTGCGGTAACTTCAGCTCCGTATACACCGGAAGTGAGACCGGTTGCATTCACTACCAATGCCTTGGCTGTTGCAAAGCCGAAGGTGCGCGCCCCGGCTCCGTCCAGACGGCGTAACATCACTGGATTGTTATTCTGGTCGGTGATCAGAATAGTCACATTCCAACCCTTCTCGCGGGCAAAGGCTTCGGCTGCAACCATCGCCGTGGTGGCCAGGTCATAAGTCATGCGGCTGGGCTCTTCGGCTGCGCCCTGGGCGAATGTTGTGGTTGATGACAACAAAAAAAGAATTGCCATGGCATATTTGTGTATTCGACTGCTCATCGTGTAGTGCCTCATTTCAGGTTTTGGGGTTGATTCACAGGATAAACGAAATAGCAGGGACAGACCAAGTTTTCAGGATAAGTTGCCAGAAAAGGGTACGGAGGGATTAAAAAATAATCCCTCCGTACCCTTTAATTCCCTTTAATTAATTGATTTACAGTGAATTGGCGCAAAGTTCGTGGCAGTGTTGTCTAAAGGCACTGATAAAACTTCGCTGGCTCTATGGATCTGGCTCTGCTGAATTAAACACGCAATGAACAAGCTGCAACACCCTGCTCCCGCCCTGCCCGCGCTCGCGCTGTTACTGCTGCTGGTCGGCGGCGCGCTGACTTTGCCTGCTGCCGCGCAGGAGCAACTGGCGGCCCTCGCTGGTGATGGCAGCATAATGCTGCGCTCGCCAACTGGCGAAACCCTGGTGAGCATCAACCCTGAGCGCGCGCTGATTCCGGCTTCGCTGCTCAAGATTCCGCTGGCACAGGTAGCCTTGACCAGCCTCGGCGCAGACTTTCGATTCGAGACGCATTTTTATCGCAATGACAGTGGTGACTTGCTGATCCGGGGTCTGGGCGATCCGCTGCTGGTGTCGGAAGAGATTGCGCGGATTGCTGACATGCTGGCTGCGCGTGGCTTGCAACAGGTGCGACGTCTGCTGCTGGACGACTCTGCTTTCGAGTCCAATCCCGAGCTGCCCCTGGAAGAAAACAGCAGTCAGCCCTACGCGGCGCGCAACAGCGCCCTGGCGGTGAATTTCAATACGGTAAATCTGGCATGGACAGCGACCGGAGCACTGATCTCGGGTGAGTCCCAGACACCCCTGACCGCCTTCGCCCGCGAGCTCGGCGTGCAGCATGCACCAGTTGCGCTTGCTGCCGGAGAGCCGCAGCGCCTGCGCATCAATCTGGGTGCTGATCCTGTTGCCGGCCTGCGTCAGGCGCAGCAATTGTTTCTGCTGTTGCTGGAGGAGTCGGGTATCACCGTAACCGATGCCGAGTTTCAGCAAGCAGCGGTGACGGCTGAGTGGACCCTGTTTTATCAACATTTCAGTTCCCGCTCGTTGCGCGACATTTTGACTGACATGTTGCGCTACTCCAATAATTTCATAGCCAATCAACTATTTCTCACGCTCGGCGCCCACAGCAGTGGCTACCCTGCCACGGTGGCGAACGCCAGGGCGCACCTGCAGCAGCAACTCGCCGTTATTTATGGTGGTCAGTTCGGCAGCGATCCACAGTTGCTGCTTATGCTGGAAGGCTCCGGCCTGTCCCCCGCCCAGCGCAGCAGTGGCGCCGCTATGCTGCATATACTCGAAGTCTTCAAACCCTACGCCGAGCTGCTGCCGGAGGTGGACGGGGTGCTGCGCAAGAGCGGCACTCTCACCGGCGTCTACAATTTTGCCGGCTACATGCGCGGACCGGATGGCTTGTATCCATTTGTGATTCTGACCAACCAGGCGGTCAACCGGCGCGCGGAAATTTTGGCGGCAATCAGCCGGGAGCTCAACCGCTAGACCCGCAACTGCTTGTTACCGCAACACCGAAGTCGGTTCCCTTATTTCCACGCAGAAGGCGCTACCCAGCCAACTCCATTCAAAGCGTTGCACGCTACCGCGGTCACTTTGCACAAACTGCGCGCATTTGCCCTGCTTCCCCCGGCCCTCGCGGCCTTGCTGCTTGCAGCTGGTGGTGCTGCCGGAGCAGGCAATCAGTCTGCTACCACTGACGCCGCGCCGGCAGTGCAGACCGCCGCCAGCATGGAAGCGGGTGAACTAATGGAGACCCGACTCTGGATTGGACAATTCCCACCTTAAGCATTAGCCTACAATGCCCAGCATTAACCGGGTTTGTGGGGAAATTAAATCTGTCCCTAATTGGAGTGTCTCAGATGATAACAACAAGAAAACTTATTGCGTCGCTCATGCTGAGCATTGGTGTCCTTGGTTTTTCTGCCGCAGCGTGGAGCCAGACTGGCACCAGTGTCTACGACGGGGATTGGACTTCATGGGCTGGCAATACCTTTGCTCAGCGCTATTCACCGCTCGAGCAGATTAATGCAGATAACGTGGACGAACTGCAGATAGCCTGGCGCTTCTCCACGGCCAATTTCGGACCTACACCTGATTTCGTCAACCCATCGACACCGCTGGAAATAAACGGTGTCTTGTATGCAAACATTGCTACCGAACGTGATGTGGTGGCACTGGATGCAACTACCGGACAGGTGCTGTGGTTATACCGCTACCAGGAAGGCGCTCGCTTCGATGAAGCCCCGCGCAAGGGTGCTGGCCGCGGTGTCGCCTACTATAGTAACGGCGAGAAGAATCGCGTAATTGATATCTCCCCTGGCTATCAAATGGTTTCACTGGATGCCCAGACTGGTATTCCGGATCCAAGCTTTGGCGATAACGGCAAGGTGGATTTGTACGTAGGCCTCAGAAATGCCGATGACCCCAGATATCCCTTCCCGGATATTGGCATTTCGGCGCCGCCATTCATTATGAATGACGTCATTGTAGTAGGGGCAGCACACCGCACCGGTGGTCGGCCACGGTCCAAGTTCAATGCCAAAGGCGACATACGCGGTTTCGACGTGCATACCGGCGCCCTGCTGTGGACCTTTCATACCATACCCGCGGCCGGTGAATACGGTTATGAGTCCTGGATTACTGGCAACGACATCACCGGCAATTCCGGCGTCTGGGCTGCCATCTCAGGCGATCCCGAACTGGGTCATGTCTATCTGCCTGTAGAAGATCCAACTGGCGACTACTACGGTGGCGACCGCCATGGCGATAACCTGTTTTCCAGCGGCATCGTCGCGGTGGATATCAAAACCGGTGAACGCCAATGGCACTATCAATATATTCACCATGACATCTGGGACTGGGACGTGCCGTCCCCGGCGATAATCGCCGACTTACCCAACGGCCGTAAGGTTGTCATGTCCGTGACCAAACAATCCTGGGTCTATACCTTCGACCGACTGACTGGCGAACCGATCTGGCCAATTGTTGAGCAAGCAGTGCCCGTGGGCGACGTACCTGGCGAATGGTATTCGCCTACCCAACCCTTCCCGACCCGTCCCGCTGCCTTCGATCGACAGGGATTTTCCGAAGCGGATTTGATCGACTGGACCCCGGAAATTCGCGCGCTGGCGCTGGAATCCATCGCCGGTTTCCGCCTCAGCGAATCTATTTTTACCCCACCTTCTCTGGCGGAAGATCCTGACGGCACCACCGGCCTGCTGTCCTTGCCCTCTTCTACTGGTGGTTCCAACTGGGAGAGTGCGGCGCTGGATCCCGAGACAGGGATTCTATACGTGCCATCGCGCACCCAACTGCAAGTGTTGTCGTTGTCAAAAAATGAAGAGTCGGACATTGATCTCAGTCAGGGTTTCGGCACACGCGTACCGCGGGTGGAGGGACTCGAGATCGTCAAACCACCTTATGGCCGCGTTACCGCGATCGACATGAACACTGGCGACCATCTCTGGTGGATAGCGAATGCCGACACACCGGAACGCATTGCCAATCATCCACTGCTGGCGGGCATCGATCTGCCACGCACCGGCATACCAACACGTTCAACGATCTTGCTGACCAAGACACTGCTGTTTGTCGCCGAGGGTACCGGAGCCGCCGATGCCAAGCCGATTCTGCGGGCCGTCAACAAGCAAACCGGTGACCTCATTGCCGAAATAGCATTGCCAGTGAATCAAACCGGGCATCCGTTTACCTACGAGCACAATGGCAAGCAGTATCTGGCCTTGTTCGTCGGTAGTTCAGGTAATCCAGCTGAGCTGGTGGCTTATGCGCTGCCGTAGTTAGAAAAAAAGTCTAGATAAAAGCTGTCTAGAAAAAAGCTGTCGAAAAAAAGGGGTCAGATTTATTTTAAATCTGACCCCTTTTCCTTTTGATACTTTTTCCCTTTTTCCCGATCAGTATTCCCTGTAATCAGCTTTGCTAATCCAGATCATACACTTCGGCAATCCGGGTGGGTTCGTTGCCTTTATTGCAGATGCGCACGTAGCGCCACGGATTGTTGTAGTAAGGCACGTCCCAATCGCTGAAAATTTTGTCATCCTGAAAACAAGTGAGCCAGTTGAGCTTGTCATTGCTGACTTCAACGGTGACCGGTTGCTCTGAATTGGCACGCACGATGCGCAGGTCTGAGCGGAAGCCATGGTCTTCGATACGGCGTACGCCGAAATCTATAATGATGCCACCTTCAGGATATACGATAGCCCACTCTGCCTCGGGTTTTGCGTTAGTCTGACTGATGTCGGACAGCGCCCCTTCGGGATTGGTGACATTACCGATGCTGGTGACAGTAATACCGCCTGCCGTGAGTCGCTCAGGCGCATTGGCTTCTGCCGACCAGATTTGCATAACCGAACTCAATAGGGAACGTGTTAGCAAGAAGATCAACAATAGCAGCAGTATCAAGGTCAACAACGCCAGCAAGAGTCCCAGCTTGTCTGCGTACAACGCGAGGTCGAGCGTTGCTGAAAACAGAGCCAACACTACATCAACAATCATGTAGATGATGACGACTGCGCAGAGCGCCGCCACGCACCAGCAGATTTTCTCCGGCAGATCGTGTCCCGCCAGTTTCAGAATCAGGTAGGTATAGATCACCAGCAGATTGCCCGCGCCAATTAAATACCAGAGGCTAGGCCCTTCCGAACCTGCGGAGGGTCCGATTAATCGAAATACGACTGATACCATAAACAGCACTGTGATGAACCAGATGATCGGTTCCGAGTTCCACAGGATCTGGGAATTGGGACGCTTGGTGCCGACCAGTCCATTGAAGTAGGCCAACAAGCAGACATAGAGTCCGCCAGTGCAGAAAAGCGCGAGGTAAAAGAGTTCAGCAGGATTCATTATGGCATTTGTCATGAAGGCTTTATTGCGCTCGCAACTCCTCCATTCTCTCCCCGCGTAAAATATTTTCCATGCCGTAATTGCCTTCATGACAGCCATATTCATACAGCTGACCTGCTACTTTGGTCATAGGCACTATGGCGGTGATCTTGTCGGTGAAAGTGGATGGGTCTTCCAGCGTCCACTCGTAGTCAATGGTGACGGCACTCACGCGCGTGAAGCGTTCGATGAGGCTCTTGTTTGCAGCGTTGCCAAATTGGCTGAAACTGGGCACCAGATCAGTAAAATTTCTGGTCTCGACTACCAGCGTTTCGCCTTCCCAGTAGCCGCGGGAATCGCCGGTCCATAAACGTATATCGGCATCGAGGGCGGGCTTGTCACCGAGTGGAACGATGCGCGCGTCATGCACCATCTCGGTCATGATTACCGCGTTGTCCTTGTTCTGGAAGATCTGCACATTGGCATTGTAGCCGCCACCGGTAAATGGCGGCCCGGCGTTAAAGCCGATCAGGCAGCGCTCCGACAGACCGCGATCCTCTGGTCCGTTCTTGCCGATGCCGCCGAATACGGCGAGTACCGGTCGCTCCCCGGGAACATCGGGTCCCAGGTTGGCAGTGTGTACTGCGGCGCCTTCCACCCGGCCAGGCAAACGACCATCGGTTGGATAGACAATCAGTGAGGTGCGCACGTTGGCACCGATGCTGGCAGATTCGTACCAGAAATTGTTATAGCCGCCGGTGCTGTCGCCTGCTTCCGGGGCCTGCGGGTCCACCACCAGTGCGGCCTCGGCGGCATCAGCCTCCACGCGCCGCTCTGCCTGACTGATGCGATCCTGTTCAAATTCCTCGGGAGTCAGAAATTCCTGGAGGCCGAAGCGCTGCGGTCGCTGCAATGGTGTGCTGGAATTGAAATTCCACACTCCCTGCAAGTCGGGCTGGCCCCACTCGGTGCGTGGCGCGACATAATCAGTGGTGGTTTGAGCAATGAACGGGTTCAATGCACCAAGCAGCGGGCCGACCAGTGTGGTAACAAGCAGCAATAATTTGGTTTTCAAGGCGATTCCCCTTAAATTGTAATGACTTGATGCTATGTCATCTGAGTAACTACAAACAACTCTATTTGACGACTATTCAATTTATCCCGACGGCAGCCGCGGCGCACATGGACTCTATCAAAGACCTCATCCCCGACGTGCGCGACGGCCTCACCCGCAAAGAGCGGGTCATCCTCTATTGCCTGCAGCGGGCGCAAAAGGAGTTTCCGGGACGTAATGTGCCCACCATACTGCTGTATGGCCGGGTGCTTGAACATATGGATATGGACGAACACGAGTTTCAGTCCATTCTCTCGCGCATGGCAGGGCTGACCCGGGATACCTGAGTCCGACTGATTTTACTTGCTGCTTTCTACATATACCCACAGCGCGTAGGCTCAGCCTTTGTTCCCCGCTTGAACTCTGGCTATACTCAGCGGGCCAACTGAAATGGCCAACTAAACATCCAATTACCCTCAGCACTGCACTGCAACGAGAATACTCATGCGATTAATCACCCTGTCCTGTCTGCTTCTGTTACTCATCTCACCCCTGGCTTCCGCCCAGCGACCGATACGGCCGTTGCTGCCACTGCGTGCTTACACACTGATGGACTACCAACCGGTGGAGTTTACCGAGGCGTTTGCGTTGCCGGCGTCGATGGAGACTGCTTCCTATGCCGGGGTCGCCATGAATGCGGCGGACAATCTGGTAATTCTGAGTCGTGGCACACCCACGTTTCTGGAGTTTGACAAGCGTGGCCAATTCGTTCGCTCCTTTGGCGCCGATGGCTTGTTCACACGCAGCCATGGCCTGCACATCGACAAGGACAACAACATCTGGGCCACTGATGTCGCCGACCATGTGGTGATGAAGCTGGATGCCGATGGCAATGTGCTGATGACCATCGGCACCAAAGGCACTGCTGGGGAATGGGACGAGGCGGCCGGCAATCACCTGTTGTCCGAACCCAACGATGTCGCGCTGGACTCGATGGGAAATATTTACATCGCTCAGGGCCACGGCGGCAATCTGCCGCGCGTGTTGAAGTTTAATCCCCGTGGTGAGTTCATCACCCAGTGGGGCAGTCGTGGCTATGACCCTGGCCAGTTTGTGGCGGCGCACGCGATCGAGATTGATGGCAACGACGTGCTGCTGGTAGCAGACCGCGAGAACATGCGCATCCAGCGCTTCGACACCAGCGGCAATTTGTTGCGCGAGTGGAAATTTGACGCCGTAGTCTGCGCCCTGTTTCTGCATAGCGATGGTTATATGTACATCACCACCGGCTTCGATGGCGAACTGGCGAAGGTGGACATGGACGGCAATGTGCTCGGCGCCATCGGCAGCCCTGGCACCGGCAATGGCCAGTTCGGCGAAGCCCATGCGCTGACCCTCGACAGTGAACATAACGTTTACATCGGGGACGTGATTTTGCGCCGCATCCAGAAATTCGAGAAGCAGTAGATAGTCAGAAAAGGGGACGGATCATGCAAACTATTATTCAATCATTGGCCACGTTAACATGCCTCACTGCTCTGTTGGTCGCATGCAGCCCTGAATCGCAGCAAGGCGCGCCTGATCCTGCAGTGACCACTACTGCCCTGGTCGCCACCATGCCGGTGACCGAACGCACCGAGGCGGAATTGCATCAACACATTCGTGTGCTGGCCTCGGACGAATTCGGTGGCCGCGCACCGGCTACTCCAGGCGAGACACTCACCACGGATTATCTGCAGGCGCAGTTGCGCGCACTTGGTTTGCAACCGGGTAATGGCGACAGTTATTTGCAGGAAGTGCCGGTGACCGAGATCACCGCCGACAGCAACGTGGTACTCGCCCTGCGCGGCAGCGACTATTTTGCCGACCTGCGCTACGCTGAGGACATGGTGGTAAGCACTTATCGGGAAGTGAAGAACATCGGTATCGACAACAGTGAGCTGGTGTTTGTGGGCTATGGCATCGTCGCGCCGGAACGTAACTGGAACGACTATGCGAATGTTGATGTGCAGGGCAAGACCGTGGTGATTCTGGTAAATGATCCCGGCTACGCTACCGGCGATCCTGAATTGTTCAACGGCAATACCATGACGTGGTATGGCCGCTGGCCTTATAAATACGAGGAAGCGGCACGCCAGGGAGCAGCCGGCGCCATCATCATTCATGAAACTGGTGCCGCCGCTTACGGTTGGGATGTAGTGCGCAATAGCTGGACCGGTCCGCAAATTGTGTTGACCTCACCCGATGGCGGCGCGAATCAGTCGCCGGTGATTGGCTGGTTAACGCAGGAGTCGGCACGGGACTTGTTTGACGGCGCAGGACTCGATTTCGATGCACTCGTCACCGCGGCGGCGCAACCTGGATTCCAGGCAGTGCCGATTGGAGATATCCGCGCATCCGCCAGCCTGACCAATACCATTCGGCGCTCGGTCTCCAATAACGTGATCGCCGTGCTGCCAGGCAGTGAGCGCCCGCAGGAGACGATAATCTACACGGCGCATTGGGATCATCTGGGTATTAATCCAGAACTGCCCGACGACCAAATCTATAATGGTGCCAACGATAATGCGACCGGCACCGCCGCGCTGTTCTCGCTCGCCAGAATGTTTACTGAAAGTCCGCAACCGCCGCAGCGCTCTGTGGTGTTCCTGGCAGTTACTGCCGAAGAGTCCGGCTTGCTGGGGTCACAGTGGTATGCCGAGAATCCCTTGTATCCCGTGGCCACCACGGTAGCCAATATCAACATGGATGCACTAGGCTCCAATGACCCCATGCGGGATGTTGTGGTTGTGGGCGCAGGCAACAGCGAGCTGGAAGATTATTTACGCGACGCGGTGGCCGCCCAGGACGGTCGCTACATTGCTGCGGAGCCGCATCCGGAACGAGGCTACTATTACCGCTCCGATCACCTGAATTTCGCACGCAAGGGCATTCCTGCATTGTATGCAAAGAGTGGCGAGGACAGCATTATTGGTGGCCGTGAACGCGGTGCTCAGCAGGCGCAGGAATATACCGACATTCGCTATCACGCGCCCTCTGACGAGTATGATCCTGCCTGGGATCTGAGCGGAGTAGTGCTGGACATCGACCTCTACTTCACCATAGGACAGCGGTTAAGCATGGAAAGCAGTTGGCCGAACTGGTATGAGGGCAATGAGTTCAAGGCAACTCGGGATGCGACCGCCGCCGAGCGCGAGTAGTTACGACAATAAAAGGTTCTAAAAAAGGTGTCTGGTTTATTTTCCTGATACGGAAAAATACCTGACACCTTTTTTTGTTCAGGGCAGCTTGAATACAAACAGGATATTGCCACCCGCGCGCTGCTGCACTTCCGGGGTATGCCTGCGGTAGTTTACGCCACCGCCAGCCGCGATCGCTACGTACTGCACGCCATCCACGCTGTAGGACACGGGAAAGCCGCCAGCAGACGAATTCAGAATCTGTTCCCATAACACAGCACCGGTGTCGGCATCGAACGCGCGAAAGCGGCGCGCATCATCAGAGACGAACACGAGACCACCGCCGGTTGTCAGCACCGAGCCGCCGATACCTTCTCGCTGTCGATAGGTCCACTTCGCCGCACCAGTCGCCACATCCACAGCGGTGAACTGCCCCACCTGCCCTTCGAATCCAGGTCTCTCCACCGGCACCGACGTCGCTGAACTGTGGTGCAGCCCTACGGTCGGCTCTACCGGCCGCAGGTAAAAATCCATACAGGTGTTATTGGTGGGCGCGTACAGCAGGTTGGTTTGTGGACTATAGCCAACCGAATTCCAGTTGATGCCGCCCTGTGTAGTTGGGCACACGAGTTTGTTCTGGCGAATTTCGGTAATTGCGATCTCCGGATTGGTGATGCCTTTGCGGTTCGCGATGTCCACGCCGATGATCACGTTCTGGAAATTGGTCTCGGTGGCCCACAGGAATTCGCCAGTGGCAGCATCGAGTGTCCACACGATGCCCGGCTTTCCGGGCACGCCTGTGATGACCTTGCGGTGCGCACTCGAGGCAATATCCGGATTGATCCAGGACACGGCATCCGCGTCCGGTGTCACCTCCGATTCCACGATGATGCGCTCAAAAGGATGATCCTGATCCCAGTTATCGCCAGGTATGTGCTGGAAGTACCACACGATCTCGCCGGTGTCGGCATTCAGCGCCAGCGTGGAATTGGTATACAACACGTCGCCACCCTTGGTGTCGCGCTGAATCTCGCCCCAGGGAATGGGCACCGCAACGCCCATGAAAATCAGATTCAATTCCGGATCGTAACTGGCCGGCATCCAGGCCGAGCCGCCGCGGCGCAATTCATCGGGCACGGTTCCCCAACTTTCGCCGCCGGGTTCGCCAATCTTCGGCACGGTATTCGTGCGCCACAGTTCCTCGCCGGTGTCGGCATCGTGGGCTGTAATCCAGCAACCGGTGTTGATGTAATAGCAGCCCGACATGCCGGCGATGATCTTGCCATCGAACACTTGTGGTCCACCGGAATAATGTTGGCCCACAGTCCAGTCACCCACCTGATGTTCCCAGGTCACTGCACCGGTTCTGGCATTAAGCGACACCAGATAGGCATCACGCGTGGCGAGAATCAGCTGGTCTTTATACAAGGTGCCATTGCGATTGGCGCAGGACAGCGGTGCGGCATGATCTACCGGCGGGCGTCGGTATTCCCAGAGCGGCGTACCGTCGGTAGCATCCACCGCCTCGATGAAATCGCAGGCTTGTGGCAAAAACATCACACCATCATGCACCAGCGGCGTGGTTTCCTGCATGCCGGGCTCCATGGTCCAGGCCCAGGCCAGCCGCAAACTGCCGACGTTGGTCTTGTTAATCTGATCCAGCGGGCTGTAGCCCCAGTGATTCGCCGTGCGTCGCCACATCAGCCAGTCGTCTGCAGGTGGAGCGGCCAGTTCTTCCAGTGTGACCGGCGTATAGTTATCCAGTAATGCTTGTGGGGATGAAGGCGGCTGGGCGGTACTGCTTGCAACGTACGCAAGAAAAATCAGGGGAGTGTATCCAAGGGAGTTCATGACACGCTGAACGTGGCCAGACTTGCTTGACTGCATGCTGCGTTCCTTTTTTTATTGTAATTTCTTTAGTGAAACCTAATTATTCGAATATATCAAAGCCTTGAGGTCATGCACGTGGCACGCGTGCGCCGGCCAGAATGGTTTCGGATGGAAACAGGCGTTGAGTGCCAACGCGCACATTTTCATAATTATCCAGAAAATCAAAAGTACCTTCCCGTAGTTCCAGGATCGCCAGATCGGCTGGAGCTCCAACATGCAAGGTCCCCTTGTCACGCAGAAACGGAAATACGCGCGCCGGATGGGATGTGGCACAGGCCACCGCGTCACTCAGACTCATGCCACCGAAATTTACCAACTTGGAGATGACGTTAGGGAAATCCACCACGCCAGGCACGCCGCGACTGGTAGCGAAGCCATCGGTGGAGGTCGTATCAGGCCAAAAGCCTGTCGCCATGATGGCGTCAAAGGTATCCCAGCGCAGATGATCGATGCGGCCATTGGCCACGTCGAACCAGATGCCGCGACGGCGGGCTTCCAGAATTTCCGGCAGCATACGACCATTGGCATCTATGATCGCATTCGGTGGTGGCGCGAACATGTGCGTGACAATGTCACCAGGCTTCAGCAATTTAATCAGCGTGCTCATGGGCGTGACCGACGGGCCCATGTGAATCATTACTGGAAGGTTGAAGGAGGATGCGACTTCCTGGGCACGTCGTAATACTTCGACATCATCTGCAGTCACTCCGGCAGTGAGACGCGCCTTGACGCCGACCACATACTCACTGTTACGAGCAATCGCTGCCTTCGCGGCTGCGACATCGGCTAACGCCAGATCTGCCGTGTCGCCTTCACCCCGCACACCCAAGCGGCCTATGTTGATCAGAATGCGCGCGGGCTGCGGTGCGTCGCGCGCGATCGCGACCACAGCGTCGATCCCGTCCGCACCCGCCGAGCCGGCATCCACCCATCCGGTTATACCATCGGACAGACAAATGTGTGGACCCTGGGCATCCTGTGCGTAGTGACCGTGTATATCGAGCAAACCCGGTACTACCAGTTTGCCGGCGGCATTGATTTCCTGTGCTGCAGTGGCAGTGATACCAGCGGCGACCGCTGCGATGCGACCATTACTGATTGCAACATCAGCGCTGGTGTCTATATGCAATGAGGGATCGATAACGCGGCCGCCCCTGACAATCAGGTCGTAGGACTGCGCGAACACAAATGGCGCGCGACCAAGGAGGGCGGCGCAAATGGCGGAACGCAGGAAGCGACGGCGATGCATGCGATGAACTACCCTTGTGCTAGCGTGATGCTTCTGTTGGCTGCCCGTCCTCAAAGCGCTGTCCGCGCAACAGATTCTTCATGCCATAGTTGCCCTCGTGACAGGCGTATTCGTACAACTGTCCAGCTACTTTCGTTAACGGCACGATGGCGACGAGTTTGTCGGTAAATGTACCGGGATCGTCGATAGTGAATTCATAGTCCACCGTGTCGAAGCCGGTACGCGTGAATTTTTCGGTGAGCACGGCTTTTTCATTCGAGCCGACAAAACTGTAATTCAGTGACTGGCGCAGGCCATTGAAGTTTTTCGTCTCGACCACCAAGGTATCGCCTTCATACCAGCCGCGGGAATCGCCCGACCATAACTTGATCTCTGCGGGCAACTCAGGCTTGTCGCCGAGGGACACGATGCGGGCATCGTGTATCATCTCGGTATAAATCACCGCAGTGTCCCGGCCCTGGATTATCTGTACATTGTTGTTGTACAGGCTCGGGGTGAACGGTGGGCCCGAGTTGAAACCGACAATACAACGCTCGGACAGGCCGCGATCTTCCGGTCCGGCTTTCGCGATGCCGCCAACCAGTGTTCGCACCGGGCGGGTGCCAGGAGTATCGGGCCCAAGCGTATCAAATTGGCGTGCAACACCCTCGACTGTCGCCGGGTATTTGCCATTGGTGGGATAGACGATTAGTGACGTTCTGACCGTGTCACCAATGCCGGCGCTCTCGAACCAGAAGTCGTTATAGCCGCCGGGATCAGCTGCCACTTCCGGCGCATTGGGGTCAACCACCCGCTCGGCGGCGGCAGCATCGGCGGCGGCGGCAGCTGCTGCTTGCTTGGCTAATTCTTCCTGGATTTGTTCTGGCGTCAAAAATTCCTGATCACCAAAGCGATCCGGGCGCTGCATAGGAATGGACGTGGCAAAATTCCACACCCCATGCAGATCAGGGTGGCCATATTCGGTACGTGGCACTTGATAGTCACCGGCTGATTGGGCGGCAACCGCGCCGGCGATAGTACTGCATATAATCGCGGCTACGGCTGAAACAAGGCTGCTTGTTGCTTTCATGAAAACCTCGCAGATATGGGCTGGCGTTGGGCTAAGGTAGTAGTTCTGTTGAGGGGACGCAAGGGGGGCAGCGGTCCGTCCCCATTCTGCAGCATTTAGCCGCTATTTCTCGGCAACATCCTGCAACACTTCCCAGGTCAGTTCGCAGTCACCCCTGGACGCGCTGATAAATACTGTCTCACCACTGATACTGAGCGCCATATCCATGGTGCGTTCCAGCAACTCCGCGAACTTTTGCACCTCGGGCCAGGCAAACTTATAGATCGACGCATTGAATTTGGCGAGCTCGTCCTTGTTCTGGGTCCACCACACGCCGGCTTTGGAGTTGAAACTATAGACTTTAGTCTCCGGAGATTGGCGCGAAGCTTTCTTCACTCTTTCCACAATCGGCTCCCCCACTTCAATCCACAGCTTAATGGAATCGTGCAAGGTGCGCGCCCATACATCCGCTTCCTCTGGCGCACTCAGACCATTGGTAAATTTCAACCCCTCCTGGGTATTCAGGCAATAGGCGAGCACTCGTACTAACATGCGCTCTGCGGTTTCTGACGGATGCTGCGCTACAGTCAGGCTCAGGGTTTCGTATACATCCCTGTTCATGTCGGACAGTGCAATCTGAAAACGGTAAATTGTGGGTTTGCTTGCCATAGACACTCGGCCTTCGTGATTTATTGATCCTGCATACTCGACCACGCCTCGGCAATTATGTCACTCCATAACTGCACGCCAGCCGGATCCTGAATTTTGTCCTGACGAATTTCCAGCATGATGCTCGGTATCCCGCGACTCTCGCCCTGCACCGGAATGGTGTAATCACATCCCTCTTCAATCGAATAAGGCTCATTGTCACCCACTAGTTCGGTGCTGTTGTTGCCGAATTTTCCCTTGATGCTGACTCGCAATGCAGCAAGCCAGCGCCTGGCCAGCTCCTGATCTTTGCGATAGCACACCCCAATTGACCAGGGCCGATCGACACCGAACAACGAGGGCGTGAAACTGTGAATGCTGAGCAAGACGCACTGCGGCGCGGCATTGGACAACAACGCGGCAACTTCGGCCTGATAGGGTTCGAACAGGGTCAGGCGTCGAGACAAGCCATCGCCTTCTGAAAGTACAGCATTGCCAGGTATGTGAATTCCACCGCTGGATTGCGGAATTGAATCCGCAGCAATGGGCCAGCGATTACAATCGATCACCAGACGTGAATAGTTACTGAGTAGCAATGGCGCATCGAGGCGAGCAGACAGGATTCGGGACACAGCCGCGGCGCCAGCGTCCCACCCGATATGGCTATTCAGTTGCGCTTCGGTGAGCCCAAGATTTGCCAATCGGGCCGGCACGCGATTCGACGCATGATCACACACCAGCACAAGTTTGCTACGTCCACCTGCGTTGACAAATTCGAAAGGTGCTGGCTCATCGTCACCCAATAAGGATTGTGTAGTTTTCATGGGTTCGCTGGCACTTCATCCGCTCGCACCAGAAAGCTTTTTAACAGGGTTTCCCCGAAACTGTTGCTCAGGGAGACATCGGCCGCGTCGCGACCGCGTGCGATCAGGATGCGACCAATCAATCGCTTTTTATTACGCGGATCGAAGATATGCCATTCGCCATCGAGATACGCTTCGAACCAGGCGGCAAAATCCATTTCGCCATAAGGCGGCGGCTGCCCTATATCGCTGAGGTAGCCCATGCAATAACGCGCAGGAATGTTCATGCAACGGCAAAAAGTAATCGCGAGGTGGGTGTAGTCACGACACACTCCGGCACCGGTTTGATAGACCTGGGCGGCTGTCATGGTATTGCGCGCATGCTCGTAACCGAACCGGATATGGTTGTGCACGAACTCGCAAATCGTCTGCACCCGGTGCCAGCCCGTGGGTGCATTGCCAAATAGCCGCCAGGCCTCGTTGGAGAGCAAATCGGTTTCGCAGTAGCGGCTGCCTAACAAATAGAGCAGAGTTTCCTGCGGCAGGGTTTGCACCGCGAACTGCTGCGCTTCTGGCCGGATCTTGTCCGGTTCACCGTCGTCATCAATAATGGCGTCGTTGGAGATCAGCGTCTCACCCGGAGGAAGTAGCAAGCGTGTAATCCAGTTGCCATAGAGATCACGATAGGCGCTCAGTGGCAGACGCGGATTGGTCATAATTTGATCGGGTGTAACAAGAAAGGCCGCCTGCGATGAATGCACATTCAGGGTGAGTATCATCGGAGTATGCTGGCTGCAGTGATACACTATTTCGTATCCGATTCGAATCTGCATAAATCCTGTCCCAGGCTGGCAACCGCCTCGGCAGCCGGGGATCGGCAAAGAAGTTCGATTGGAAGCTGCTACAGTAACACTTTATTACCCGATAACTACAACCCAAAACCTACACCGCAAAACCTACAACGCAAACACCCATAGTGTTGCGCCAGTTGGCGGCAGATTAATGTTCGCGGCATTGCGCATCGTGCGCGTGTGAATGCCACCGGTGTTGGTTGCCACTGCCAGGTATTGCTTACCATTGACACGATACGTGATCGGATAGGAATTTAGTGCATTGTCGAGCCGGCGCTGCCACAACACCTCACCGTTGCTTTGATCCAATGCCTTGAACCAACGGTCTACAGAACCGATGAATAGCAGACCGCCATCGGTGATCAGATTTGCTGCCGCCTGTGGACCGGTTTGGCGCTGTGTCCACTCAATCTCGCGAGTTTCCAGATTCACCGCCTTGATGATGCCGTAGCTGCCATCAGTACTGCTGTCCGGATATTTCTGCCAGCGCTCGCCAGTGTCATCGTCAAGACAGGTGTCAGACATGGGAATAAACAGCGTGTGGGTGGCCGCGTTGTAGGCGGTCGTTTGCATATTGCGCGCACCCAGCCAATCAGGGCAGATACCGGGCAACGAGTATTGACTCAGGGTCGCATCCAGCGCGGGAATCGCCGCGGGGAACAGACTCTTGCGGCCAGTAGCAGAATCAATTTCGGCCACTACATTCTGCATATCCAGATCGAATGAAAACAGGTATTCGCCGGTGGCAGCATCCATCGCCTCGAAGATGGCCAGCTTGCCCCCGGTGATGACAACCTTGCGCATCACACCGTTCACCGGTATTTCCACCAGCGTTCTTTCAAAGGCCCAATCGTGATCCAGTTGATCGTTGCGCGCATGCTGGTAATGCCATACGAGTTCGCCAGTGTCTGCGTTCAACGCAATCGTGCTGTTGGTAAACAACGCGTCGTTATTCGCATTCGCCTGCTCTGGACCCTGCCGCAAGCGACCGGTGTCATAGGTAGGTGCGGGTCCGAAATACACGAGATTCAGTTCGGCATCGTAACTGCCTGGAATCCACACCGAACCGCCAGTGCGCTGCTCCAACGGCAAACCATTCCAGGTATCACCGCCGGAGGCGTCGGGGCGTGCAATGGTCCAGAAGCGCCAGGCTTCTTCACCGGTTGCTACATCTACTGCGAGAATGAAGTTGCCACCGGCCACGCGCTGGCGTCCGGTCAGGCCGATAATGGCCTTGCCATTGGCGATCATCGGTGCGCTCTTGAACCAGTGACCGTCGGCATCGTCGATGACCACGTGGTCCCACACGACCGCGCCGGTTTTCATATCAAGCGCTATCAGGTGCATGTCCGATGTTGGGATGATTATCTTGTCATCGTAGATTGCGACTCCTTTCTTGGAGTCCGGCGGTATATCACCATCCAGTTTTCGCTCGTAACCCCATAACAATTCTCCAGTGGTGGCATCGAGCGCCTGCAGTACATCACCGAAACTGTATGCGAACATTACGCCATCATGCACGATGGGAGTCATCATGTTCTCGCCAGAGGGCAGTGCCCAACTCCAGGCGAGATCCAGATCTTGCACATTGTCCCGGTTGATCTGATTGAGGGGGCTGTGACCGCGGCTGTCACGGGTGCGCCGCCAGTTCAGCCAGTCATCGGCCGGCGGGTTCAACAACATGGCTTCTGTTACCGGGCGCAGATTTTGCAGTACCGGAAAATCTGCCAGTGGTCCGTCGGTCAGATACAGCAGGGGTTCGGTCGAAGCCGCGCGCGCCACGTTCGCAGTAGGCATGGGTATAAGCTGGGTGCGCAGTACTTCCGGATTATCTGCTACCGGCGTGGCACCGGCGGCGATGCCATTGTGTTGCAATAGATAGGCAAAGAGACTGGCATACTCGGTTGCCGTCAGGCTGTCCGGCGACGCCGGCGGCATGCGTCGCAACTCCTGCGCCAGTTGCCCGGCATTATTGCCGCCCCAGCGTTCGGCGAAAATACTGCCAGTCAACCCCGGCACCAGACCAAAGCCTGCCATGTCGAAGCCGTGACAGGAGGCGCAGTGTGCGGCGTAAGCAACCTGGCCGGCAGCCGCCTGGGTGACGGTGTAGGTGACGGTGGGATCGGCGAGATCGGCCGCATGTGCACTAAATTGCACAGCGGCAGCGCCTTGCAAGGCAAGACACAAGGCAATCGTATGAATTTGTTTACTGGATTTTTTCAATGGGACGTCAGCCATAATATCTTTCCGCAATAATGCAATCGCAGCCTATGCCGCGACCGCTTCTACCATATGATGCTTCGCCGCAACTGGTTTCATCAGGGCATTGCTCACCAGTGCGATGCCTAACAACGCCGCCATCAATATCATGGTTGAGTTATAAATTCCGCTGGTGGGATCCATAGTGCCTGCTGGTGCGATCTCCATCAGCCGCGCAATCGTTACCGAATTCTGTTGCACCAGCAATTCCAATTGTTCCACCGGCGCGCCAAAGTGTGCACGAAAGTCCTCTGGCGTGATTGTTGTCATCAGATCACTGATAGCCCGGTTAATCGAACTCTCGCGCAGCGATGTTATGGCGAGCGGCCCGAGTACGCCGGCAGTGCTCCACGCAGTTAACAAGCGGCCGTGGATGCCACCGACATAACGTGTGCCAAAGATGTCGGCAAGATACGCCGGAATGGTGGCGAAACCGCCACCATACATGGTGAAGATGATCATGGTTGCCGCGTAGAAATATACCAGCAGTACTACGGAGGGATCGGCACTAACCTGTCGCGCAGTCCACGGAATCGACAGATACAGCGCGATGCCGAGTACGAAAAAAATCCAGTAGGTGTTGCGACGCCCGATGTAATCCGACGCGCTGGCCCAGATGAAGCGACCCACCATATTGAACGCACTGATCATCACCACATAGGTTGCCGCGAAACTCGCATCAACGATATCCGGCAGGCTCGCGCCAAAGATCTCGGTGATCATGGTACGGGCCACACCGAGCACACCGATGCCCGCAGTGACGTTCAGACACAGCACAATCCATAACTGATAAAACTGCGGCGTTTTTAACGCCTGATCGATATCGACATCGTTGCCGGAGATCATTGCATTGCGGTTCTCGGCGGCGGGTTCGATCCAGCCAGCCGGCTTCCAACCCGGCGCCGGCAAACGGTAAGAGAACGCCGCGAGCAACATCACTACCAGATAGATCAAGCCGATCACGAGAAAAGTTTCGGCCACACCGGCGGCGCCGGTATTTACCAGATACACGCCTTCAGGACCCGGCACGATCATGTTGCGCACTTCGTTGGCACCAATCACTACCACTTCCTGCAAGTTGCCACCGATCTCGGCGAAGCGGCGTCCGGCCTGGGTGACGAGTGTCACCTCAGCGACAGTGCCGAGGTAGTCCGGAGCCTGGTAAAACAGCTTGATGAAATATTCTTTCATGGGCGTGCCGATCATGGCGCCGCCGCCGAAACCCATGATGGCCATGCCCGCCGCCATGCCGCGTCGATCCGGAAACCATCTGATTAAGGTACTGACCGGAGACACATAGCCGAGTCCAAGACCACAGCCACCGATGACGCCATAGCCCAAATATAACAACCATAATTGGTGCGTATAGATGCCGGCCGCTCCAACCAAATAGCCGCCGCCCCAGCAGCAAGCCGCGACCACACCAACTTTGCGCGGCCCTACAGCTTCCAGCCATTTGCCGGCGAATGCGGCCGCAAGGCCGAGAAATACGATGGCGACCGTGAAGATCCAGACGACTGCACTCAGGCTCCAGTCATCACCAGAGCTGGTGACGACGCCATACACGCGAGTGAGCGAGGGATTGTAGATACTCCAGGCGTAGACCGAACCAATACACAGATGAATGGCGACCGAGGCGAGCGGAACTTTCCAGCGGTTGTAGCCGGGTGGCGCGATGATGCGTTCCCGGGACAGTAATCCGGTCATGAGATTTTCTCTGCTTATTGTTTTTAGTCAGGATCTCTGGCTTCGAAGCGAATGTTGAGATAGGTAATCGAGTCCGACTGCTTGATGCCGTGGGGTAAGCCGGTGGGTATAAACACCAGATCACCCGCTTTGATTTCCCGTTCGACTCCGCCCTCGATACCGCTGCCACTCAAATCGCCAGGACCTGCTCCTGCTACCGGGTTGATGATGGTGCCACCGGTCGCGAGAATGCCCGAGCCTGACTGCACGACCCAGACTTCAGTAATGCGTCCGTGTTGCAGCGCGGTCTCGGCGCCTTCGAGATGGCGTACGTTGACACTGAATACTCCGCCTTCCAGCAAGCGTCGTGTGGCTATGTCCTGTTCTGCAAGATAGCGCGCGGCCTGTTCCATTTCCGCAAGGGAGAAATCAACTGCGCGGTCGGTTGGCGCCAAAGGTGCGCCAGCGGTTTGGGCGATTAGAGCAGTAGACAGCAGGGACAGACTAATTCCGAGACAGATTAGTAATTTCATGGCTTGCCTCTTGTTGTTATTTTTATGGAGCCGTGTACTCAGCGTACGCCTGACGCAACCATTCATTGGTATTGTCATTGGGTTCTGCGTAACCATCCGCTGGCTCGCTTGCCAACAGTTGTTCCAGCGTCATGCCCTGCACCTTCGCGCGCACCAGGCGACCGCGAATTTCTACCAGCATGTTACGATAGTCTAACAAGTCTTGTCTGGTGGCGAGTGCGCCATGGCCAGGAATGATGATCGTGTCATCGTTGATCAGGCTGGCAAGACTCATGGTGGCCTCGATCATGCCGTCGGCGGTGCCGCCGTTGTCACGATCAATAAATGGCAGACCGTAGCGCACAAACATGTCGCCGGTATGAATGACATTCGCTTCACGCCAGTACACCTGCGCGTCGCCATCGGTATGGCCGCTGCCGGTGTTGACGATGTCCACTGTATTGCCGTTGAAGTAGAAACGCATCGCATCGAAAAACGTGATCTTGGGCAGGCCAGGCGCTGCATAGGCTTCCTGCACACGGCCGCTGCCGGATAAGACCTGGGTGCTCTCCATGCGCTTGCGGGCATTGTCGTGGGCAACAATATAGGCGCCAGCCCTGCCAAAATTGGTGTTGCCATCGGTGTGGTCGTAATGGAAGTGACTGTTTACCACAAAGCTCACTGGCTTGTCGGTCAAGCTGGTGATGGCGGTGGTAATCTTGCCGGTTAATGGCGCGAACTGGTCATCCACGATCATGGTGCCATCATCACCAATTGAAACTCCGATATTGCCGCCACTACCCTGCAGCATATAGATGCCGGCGCGCACCGGGATTGTTGTAATCTGGACTGCATCGAAGTCCTGGGCACTGACAGCTGCAGGTAGTATGGCTAATAGCAGAATTGCGGTAACGGTTGACATGAAGCGGGCAAGGATTGTTGTTATAGGTCGCATAGTGAGGATCTCTTGGGGGGCCATCGACAAGGCTCTACTCTAGTGCAATCAGCGGTCAGAGTAAAAACACTTTAACAGGAAAATCCCGATTGTTATGCACCAATCTGCACGTGCAAAACAGCACCTTAGCCCTTACTATTTGACTCCTCACTATTCGGCTATTTTTTAACGCCCAGTTTTTAACATTTAGTTTTTAACACCCGGTTTTTAACATCCAGGCAGATTTATTGTGAAATCGATTGAGCAGTCAGAACAGCAACCCGATATCAGCGCATATCTTTCATTATTGAAACAGGCCCAGCAGACCCTGGCCCGACATTGGCTGGGTGAAGATTTTGTGATTGAGTTGTTACTGGCCAGCGTGATCGCGCGCGGACATGTGCTGGTGGTGGATGTGCCTGGGGTTGGCAAGACTACTCTGGCAAAAAGCATGGCGCAGGTGTTGGGTCTGGATTTCAGTCGCATCCAGTTTACCAATGACATTTTGCCAGCGGATATTCTGGGCGGCAGTGTGTACAACTCGGCCGAAGGCAAATTTACCTTCTCTCCCGGGCCAATCTTCACCGACTTCCTGCTGGCCGATGAAATCAATCGCGCTCCTACGCGCAGCCAATCGGCATTTCTGCAGGCAATGGAAGAGGGTTTTGTAGCGGTCGATGGCACCAATCATCCGCTGTCTGATTTGTTCACCGTAATAGCCACCCAAAACCCGATCGATTTCGACAGTACCAATCCCTTGCCCGAGGCGCAGCTGGACCGCTTTCTTACTTCAATCAGTCTTGGCTATCCGAATGCGGCGGCCGAGTTGCATCTGCTGAGCGGTTACGGCGCTGTAGTGCGACATAATCCTGCTGCAGTGCTCAATCGTGAATCCGTCTCGGCGTTAAGAGCGGCCTGTGATGCGGTCTTTTTGCATGACGACCTGGCCCGCTACATCATTGAAATCTCCCGCGCCAGTCGGGTTGATCCTGCTGTGAAACTCGGCATTTCGCCGCGCGGGTCCATGCATCTCGCCAGCGCCTGCAAGGCTTACGCGCTGGTGCAAGGGCGACGCCAGGTATTGGCCGAAGATGTGCAGCGGCTGATTCCGCCGGTGTGGGACCATCGCGTGCTGCCGCGCCATGGCCGGGACAATGACAACAAGCAGGCGCATGAAATTCTGCAGAACCTGATCAAGAAAATTCCAGTGCCGAGATAAGCCAATGGCAATGAACGAACTGGCCGACCTGCCATTGCGAGTCACCGATGAATCTATCGTGGTGCACTGCTGGCGGGTGACGCGCTGGTTCATTCATCTGCGCGCCGTGCCGCGCTTGCATGAAGCCTCGGCGCGCTATCTTACGCGCCTTTACCGCCGTTATTTCCACGACGGCCTGACTCGCACCGGCAAGATCATTCTGCTCTGTTGCTTGTTGATCTTCCTGTTCAGTTATCAGGCCAACAGCGATTTCCTGCTCATTACTGCGGCCTTTGGTATAGCGCTCCTGTTGTGGGGCGTGGTGTTGGGCTGGATTTATCGACCGCGAGTTACCATACAACGGGACACGCCGATGTATGCCACTGCCGGAACCAGTTGCGTGTCCCGGATTCGGGTCACCAATACCAGTCCCCGTGCACTGCATAACTTTACGGTGCGGGAGTTGGTCATTTCGCTCGGGCGCTGGCCACGGGAATGGTCGCGTCCACACCAACTCCTGTTGTCAGCAAATCACAGCACCACACTAGCAGTGGAGTTTGAACCACAAAAGCGTGGCGTCATGCATTTAACCGGCCTTGCAGTGCAGAGTTACTTTCCATTCTTCCTCACCCGCTTCACGCAACGCATCGCCACTCCGTTTGCGGTCAACGTATTGCCGGAGACGCTGCCGGTGAATGTGCCGTCATTGCGTCACATCGCCGATCTTGCCAGCAAACGCCTCACTCTCGGCACTGACAACACACGCAAGGGACCGTCGCTGGAGTACGCATATTCGCGGCAGTACCAGACCGGCGATTCATTGCGACGACTGGATCATCGTGCCAGCAGTCGCCAGGGCAAGCCGATGAGTAAAGTTTTTGCGGGCGCCGATGAGATTCGACGCGATCAGGTGCACTTGATTGTCGATCTGACCTTGCAGGACTTTGCCCGCTGGCAGCGCCGGCCGACCAGTGCGAAGGCGCTGGATGAACGCCTGGCGCTCGCGGTGGAAATTGGCTTGTCCGCGCAGAACGAAGGCTTCCATCTGGCGGCATTCGCTGCGGGCACGGCATGGCACCAGCTGGATAATATGTTGCAATTCTTTCAGTTCATCGCCACTGCACAGCCGCAACGCGCCTGCACTGCTGTGGGCACTTCGTTGCCAGACTCAGTGCTCGAACAAAATGGCATACATATATTAATTGTTGGACGCTGGACCGATGAAGCCGAGTCCCTGGTGGAGCGCTGGCAGCAGAATGGAATTCTGGTGCTCGTATTTCTCATCGCAGAAACGAATGACGACGTCGGTACGCTGCCAATTGGCAGTCAATACATTGAGATTGCGCTGCCGCAAAAATCGGCAAAACAGCAGCTGCAAGAGGCCTGGAACTGATGTCCTCCAGCAACTGGTTTCTTGCCGCCTTTCTCGCACTGCTTTCGCTGCATCTCGGCCTGTCCATGGAACTGCCAATCGTAACGTGGATTGGCGCCGGTATCAGTGTGCTGGGCATATTCAGAATCGTGCCAGTAGAGCGACCAACCTGGGGCCTGATGTTCGTGCTGTTTGCCTCGGGTATTTTTATTGGCAATCAAGTACTGGAAGATTGGGCTCTGGAAGGATCCTGGCCACAGGACAATGGTTTGGGTGCCGGCTTCCTGCTGAGCCTGTTGACCTATTTGTTGTGGTTATTCGTGGCCAAGCCCGCTAGCACGGTTACGTCCTCACAGGCTCCATTGGAGCGAGACAACCAGAGCATACTTGTGTGGGGCTTGATAGTGTTGCTGCTGATGACACCCCCGGATGCCACCGTAATTGCGGTGCTTGGGGTACCGGTAGCACTGCTCACTGTCGCCGCCATGTTGTTGGCCAGCCTGGTTTTGATTGCTGATCGCTGCGCCGGCAGTTTGCTGGCGCGGGCGGCATTGTTGCTGCCTCTATTAATAGCTGTGCCCCTCACCCAGATTGCCCTGACCGCTGGCCAGCAACCAATTATCGGCGCTCTGGGTGACCTGTTTCCACGCTCCAGAAATTTCACGCCCACTGGCTTCTCGCCGAATCAACAACTGCTTGCCTCGGTATTCTTGCGCCCTTCTACACGCCCGGTGCTGCGTATACAGGCTGACACCCCGCCTGGCAATTACCTGGTCGGCAACAGATTAGCGGTACTGGATGAAGATCTGATCTGGCGGCCGGTTGAACGCCCCTTGCAATCATTAAATGTATTCGACGCCGAATCTCTGCAATCAGGCGAGTTGCGTTTCCCGATTGCCAACCATGCTGCGGCAGCGACTACTCAATCCGCGGCACAGCTGACTATTCACAGCCTCACCAGTGACAACTATATTTTTGTCGCACCAGACACCAGCCACGTGGTCGGTAGCTTCGATGCCATGACGCGCAATGCATCTGATGTCTGGACGCCTGGTTTCGAGCGCGGGGCCGACCGGCGCTGGCAACTTGAAGCCGCGAGCAGTTCCACTCCGGAACAGCCGCAAGCGGAATATTTGCAATTGCCGGTATTCTGGGACGACGCGCTGCAAAGCAAGAGCACCGAACTTGCCGGTGATTCACCACTGCTTACCGTAAACAATGTGTTAGCACATTTTTTAAGCCGACCATATACGCTGCAAACGGACTTTGATCCCGAGCGCCCATTGCATGATTTTTTCCTCAATGATCGCGCTGGTTACTGTTTCTGGTTTGCGACAGCGACTACGCTGGCATTGCGCGCCAACGGCATTCCCAGTCGATTGGTTGGAGGCTATGCTATCCATGAACAGCTGGATGCCAATCTCTGGCTGGTGCGCGAGCGCGATGCGCATAGCTGGGTAGAGTGGCAGGATGCTGCAGGCTTCTGGCACACGATCGATCCCACTCCTCCGTCAATGTTTGGTTTCTTTGATGGCTATCAATCTTCGCCGTTGAGTGTGTGGTATCAAACACTGGCAGGACGCTGGCAGATGTTGCTGGATCGAATCCTCGCTGACGACCTCACCGCCAATCTGATTGCCTGGGGCGGTCTGCTGATTCTGGCCTTCCTGTTCGTGCGCGAGTATCGGCGTATTCGCGGCGCACGCACCAACCATAACTTGCATTCTGTGCAATGGCAGAAAGTGTGGCGCCGCTTCCTGAGCATGACAAAGTTACCTGAGAATAGTGCGTGGACCGCGACTGATTATGCAGACAATCTGCCGGATGACTGGTCGCCTGAGTGGAAAACTGCCGCACTTGCATTCCTGCATGACTACAATGCATATCGCTTTGCAGTGAATGACGCGCAGGGAATCGAGCAGGTCCAACAATCATTGCAGAACTGTGCCAAAATCCTCACTGCCTGACACCATCACTCACTTCGCTTGCAGTAGCCACTTTCGAAATATGCTCCAGCAGACTTGCCCTTGTTGCAGTAACAAACCATTCAAGCAATGTTGCGGCCCGTATTTGCAAGGTCTGGCTACAGCAAAAACCGTGCAACAATTAATGCGCTCTCGCTACAGCGCCTATGCTCTGGGCGGACACGGCGCTTATCTGCTCGCCAGCTGGCATCCTGACTCGAGGCCATTACTGAGCGCCGCCGCCTTGTCGGTGCGTGAATTACACTGGCAAAACCTGCAAGTGCTCGATTATTGGCAACAGGGTAATCGGGGTACTGTGGAATTCATCGCGACCTTCACCCGCGCTGACGCTAGCGTTGCTGACGACAGAGTTGTTGGCGATAGAGTTGTTGGCGATAGAGTTGTTGGCGATAGAGCTGCTGACAAAGTAGCTGAAACCCACCATGAACGTTCGCGCTTTGTGCGGGTCGCGGGAAAGTGGTTATATGTGGATGGCAACCAGGAATCGAGCGAGACTATCTGACGATGTCACAAGAACTGTTTCAGCAATTCCTTCTCATACTCGGCTTCTCGCTGGTTGGCGCGGTTCTGCTGCAGCGGCTGCGCATGGCGACGATCGTGGCTTACATAATTGTCGGCGCGCTGATCGGCCCAGCCGCACTGGGTCTGATTGATGACCCCAGCCAGTTCAGCCTGCTCGCCGAGTTCGGCGTAGTGCTGCTGCTATTCACACTGGGGCTGGAATTCAATTTCAAAAAAATGTTGGCGATGCGCTTCGCGGTATTCGGTGTCGGCAGCATGCAAGTCGCGGTGTGTACTGGCGTGTTTGCAATCGCCGTTTACATGTGGGGAGCTTCCCTGCCCGCTGCCATTATAATTGCGGGTACACTGGCACTGTCCTCCACGGCTATTGTTACGCGCGAATTACTCAATAATCGCCAGACCCACAGTCAGCATGGCCAACTCTCTATCGGGGTATTGCTGTTCCAGGATCTGATTGCCGTGGTCTTTCTGGTGCTCGTGCCCGTGTTTGGCCAGCAAACCGAAGTGTCGTTGCTGGCGAACCTGACCCAGGCCGGAATCAATGCCGCCATATTACTCCTGCTGCTGCTCGCCGCCGGCAAATGGTTATTACCCATCATTTATGCGGAGGTGGCCAGGAGCAAGTCAGAGGAAATCTTCGCGCTGACAACTCTTGTGATCGTGCTGCTCGCCGCCTGGCTTACCCACAGCTTCCAGCTGTCCATGGCTCTGGGCGGTTTTGTGACCGGCATGATGCTGGGCGAAGGCTCGTTTCATTACCAGATACAAAGTGATATACGCGCATTCCGGGACATCCTGCTTGGATTATTTTTTGTTACCATCGGCATGAGCATTGACCTGACCCTGCTGTTCAACTACTGGCCCAGAATTATTCTCTTCACCATAGGGTTGATCGCGATCAAGACGCTGGTGGTGGCGTTGTCTGTAAGGCTGTTGGGTTATGGGGCACGAGACGCATTTCGGGTTGGACTGAATCTCGCCCAGGCCGGTGAATTCGGCATTGCCTTAATAGCACTGGCACTGGTGAACCAGATCGTGCCGTCCGAGCAGGCGTCCTTTGTCACCATCATTGCCATACTGACGATGGTGGCAAGTCCATTCCTGATCCGTCACACGGAAACTATCAGTCGCCGGCTCACGGGTGGCGATGCCTCCCTCGCGGCGCATCAACCGGGGCCGGTTGACCTCAATAACCATGTCATTATTGGCGGCTATGGCCGGCTCGGAACCACTCTCGCGGGATTTCTGGAAGGTAATGCTATTGCATACATTGCCATCGATACCGACATCAACGTGGTGGAGAAATACCGGAAGCTGGGCAAGAATATTGTCTATGGCGACAGTCACAGCGCGGAAATCCTCGGCTACTGCAACCTCTCTTCGGCGCGGCTGGTCGTGCTTACCTTCAAATCCATGGAACAGGGCAAGGCCGCGATCGCCTCAATCAGGCAGCGGGCACCTGATGTCGCGATTATCGTGCGCTGCCTGGAGGAAGATGGCTTCGATGAACTGATCTCACTCGGCGCTAATCTGGTATTTCCGGAGCTACTGGAGTCCAGCCTGATGATCAGTCGTCAGGCCCTGGAGATTCTCCATGTCAGTGTCGAGGATATCGACGCTCAGATGCGCAAATATCGAAACGTAGATTAAAAGTTAGTCGCGCGCGCCACAGCCGGCTCTGGTTCCACGGCACCGTCTGTGGGAGAATTTCGTCAGCAGGACCATGTTCAGTCCTGGTAAATCACCGATTTATTGAAAGAGGAATTCACATGTTCAGTCACATCATGCTTGGCACTAACGACGTCCAGAAATCGAAAAAATTCTATGATGCTATTTTGGGCGCTCTTGGACACGAACCCGGTGTTATCGACGACAAGGGACGTTGTTTCTGGGTGACGAAGACCGGGATTTTTGGCGTTACGCGACCACTGGACGGCGCGCCTGCATCTCATGGCAATGGCAGCACGTTCGGTTTTGCTGCGACGAGTCCGGCTGCGGCCGTTGCCTGGCATGCGGCTGGCATCGCCAATGGTGGCACTAACTGTGAAGATCCACCGGGAGTGCGTGAAGGCAGGACGGGGCAACTCTACCTGGCCTACCTGCGCGATCCTGATGGCAACAAACTGTGCGCACTGCATCGCATCAAGAATTGATCGGCGGGAAGTTTGTGACTTAGACGGAAGAAGGTGTCAGATTTGCTTCAAAAAATAAATCTGACACCTTTTCTTGACACCTTTTTTTTGACACCTTTTTTCTGTTGGTTATTCTTCAGCCAGCGCCTTCATTCTTGCCAGGGCGCCTTCGAACATCGTGCGGCGTCCAGCCAGATTCGCTTCTTTCGCCGCCTGATCCGGTAAATTAGACACATCCAGCAGGAGTGTGTAAATCAACTTGGAGCTAGTCTCACTCACTGGTCGGGCTTCCAGAAAACCGTGGTACAAATTATAGAAAGCGCCTTCTACGGCAGGTTGCGTATAACCATAGGAAAGTGGCGTTTCTGCCACCAGGATTTCGGTAACGCGTCCACCTGCCAGCACTCGCACTGAACCCATGCCACCATCGCCGGAAGCGAGTGTACAATCAAGGTTTAACCATTCAGCGATAGCACAGTAGTCGCCGACCCTGGCCCATACCTGGGCAGCCGGTTTGGCAACATCAATTCCCATTTCAATCGTAACGTATTCGGGCTGGGCGAACACTGCACTCGTTGCGAGCAGTGAATACAGAGCAATAAATCCTGGCAATAAGCGTTTCATCGGGGTTTCCTTGTGGTAACAATAAGTGGTAACAATAAATGGTGGGCTGATGCTACAGTTTTTGCGCCAAATAGGGAATGCCTCCTGGCGTAGCCAAAAAGCTCTGCCATGGCCAAGACGCCATATGAAATATAGTAATACTCAACGCAACGGTGCTGCTTACAGCGCGTGACAATTATTCGCCGGCATTAACTCCTGCTGATGAAGTCAGGCAGCATTCGCTTGAGTGTGTCATCCTTCACCAGGTAATGGTGATACAGAGCGGCCAGCGCATGTACGGCAATAAACAGGTAGGCGGACACACCAAAAATCTCGTGTGCTTCCTCGGCAATACCAGCCAATGATTCCGAGACCGGGGCGATGCCCGGCAAGGGAATGAAAAACAACTTCACTGCCTCCCCTTCTGCGCTGACAAAAATCCAACCAACTATCGGCATCGCAATCATCAGTATATACAAATAGATTTTCATCAATGACGTCACTCGCATTTGCCATTGCGGCGGACGCGGCAAAATTCCCGGTGGCTGCAGGCGTAAATTGACGAACAGCCGATAGACACCGAGCAATAACATGCACAGGCCCAGATAGATGTGCCAATCCTCCATGGCGCCACGCAGGGGATTTTCCCGCGGAATGATTTCGTGCAACTCGATAGTCGCATAGATTGCGAGCATCATAATCACGGTGATCCAGTGCAACGCTATAGAGAGCGGCGCATATTTCTGTTGCTGACCAAGGCTATTCACTGACGACTCCCTGCAATGCATTGCATTGACCGTAGATTCTGACTATTACCAGTCTGGATTCTGGATGAGGCTGCAGTCGATGGTATTGATCCAATCGAGCTATGCCGCATTTAGTGAATTAAGAGGCAGCCAGCTTAAGGGAGTATTAAAAGATGTTAATGCAGGGAGTGCCGGCGCCGACCGATGCCTGCGAACAAAAAGGGCTCCAGCATAGTGCCATGGCCCCATGAATTACTCGGCCTTCACCGCATTCACGAAGGCTGTCAGATTCAGGAAATTCTGGCTGCTGGCACTCAGCAAAGCGCCGCCGCTATGGTCCACGCCTCGAGGTTTGGACAGAATCAAAGCCGAGCCGCCGGGCGCAGTCTTGATGTAATTCACCAGCGTAGTGTAATTCGTGCTGAGGCTGTTCGCTTGTGAGCTGCTCACATAGTGTAAATTTGTCGGGGCGCCCGCATTCGCCGTGGCGGAATGACAGATGATGCAGGTGCTCTGAATAATCTGTGACGACACTGTATTGGTAAACAGAGTCAGACTCGCTGGCGTGACAACTTCCTTGTCTATAGCAAATGTTAGCGGTGTTCCGCTGTAGTACAACTCATTGGGCGCTGCCATGGTGTTATACGCCAGAAATATACTCAAGCTGGCACCGGATACTCCAGCCGGGCCGAATGCGACATTGTTCACTATCGGTAAGGGCTCGCTGATCTGCAGATTTTTGGCAGGACTCGCCGCCACCAGCTTGGGCAAGGTCAGATCCCATGGCAGAAATTTGCCGGCTTGATCACGCATGAAATATTGTTGGCCGAGCGCAATAATTATATAGAGATTGCCCATTGTATTCACATGCGCGGCCTCAACCCGGATCTCTGTAGATACTGTTATGGGTTGGGAGAAACCAAAGCTGGACTTGTAACTCACCCCATTGTCCGCCGTGGCACCGCCAAAGAATCGGGCAGTGGTGCTGACTCCAGATCCGGTTTTGGGCAGCGCCAGCTCCGGCAGCTGTGCGTGCAGAGTTATAGGGAGAAGCATAGTCATGAGAGCCAATAAGCTTCTGACGGATTTGGATATAACTATTGTGCGTAATGAATAGTGTGGCATGGCATAGCTTCTCGTTCAGATCCAATGATTGTATAGCAGTAGAACGCCCGGATTCACAATTGGTTTACGGCATTATCAATATACATTGCAGTACTTCCTATCCCTCCATCGCAGAAATGAGATGTGGATCAAGCTTACCGGTTTTTACTCATGCTGGACAATTCAGTGTTGCGGGGCTAATTTCAGCACCTGCCTCTGTTTTCACCACGTGCACTCTCTGGAGCCCGCTATGCCTAAATCCTGTCGAATCCGTTTACTGTTCCTTTCCCTGCTGCTTTCCCTGTTAAGTGCTGTGCTGCCAAGCGTGCAGGCGCAGAGCCTGGACAGCACGGCGCTATTGCTGCAGGAACTAAGCGATGCCCCGGGCCCCTCCGCATTTGAAGAAGCTGTGCGTGCGATCATGGTGCGCGAATATCAATCCCTGGGCGCTGCCATCGAATACGACGGACTCGGCTCAGTACTCGCCACGCTTCCGGACAACAGCTCCGGACCGCGCATTATGGTAACTGCGCACATGGACGAAGTGGGCCTGATGGTGCAATACATTACCGACGATGGTTATATTCGGGTGAAACTGCTGGGCGGCATACTGGAGCAGGCGCTCCCGGACCAGCGCTGGACGATTCTGGGCAGCAATGGCCCTGTAATGGCTGTTAGTGGCTTGCATACGATTCACGTGACTCCACCCGCCCTGCGCACACAAGTCTGGCCGGTGGATGATATCTTTCTCGATGTAGGCGCGCGCACTCGTGCCGAAGCCGAGGCGCTGGGCATTCGACCGGGTGATGGTATTGCTCCCTATAGCGAATTCACTGTGCTGGCAAACGAACGTTATGCCGGCAAGGCCTGGGATGATCGCGTGGGACTGGCGGTAATGCTGGCCGCCGCACGCCGCATTCAAGCCGAACGGTTACAATTGCCGGCACAAGTAATCTGGGTGGCAACGACCCAGGAAGAGATTGGTCTGCGCGGCGCCCAGACTTCCGTCGAATTGGCGCGTCCGGTATTGGGCATTTCATTGGAGGCTGGAGTCTCGGCAGATTATCCGGGCATTCGACCAACCCAGGCACAGGAGCGTCTCGGTGGTGGTCCCGGCATTTTTCTGCTGGACAGTTCCATGATTCCCAATCGAAAACTGAGGGATTTTTTCTTTGCAGTTGCTGCCACGGCAAACATCCCCCTGCAACCAAACGTCTTGAGCGGTTACGGTGAAGATGGCGCCGAGATCCAACGTTATGACACCGGTCGACCCACGGTGAATATGACCGTGCCGACCCGTTATTTACACGGACACACCAGCATCATCCAGCGCTCCGATTTTGATCAGGCAGTCGAATTGCTGCTGCAAGTACTGCAGCGACTGGATGCGGACACAGTGCTGGAACTTTCCAGCTTTGCTCCATAGATAGGGATCTATGTAAAAAGTGTTATAGAGGCAGAACCATGATCGAGAGAGAAGTAGATGTAGCAACCAGGGATGGCGCAATGAACACCTTCATCGTGCATCCGGAAGAAGATGGGCCCCATCCATTGGTATTATTCCTGATGGATGCGCCGGGCAAACGCGAAGAGCTGCATGACATGGCGCGCCGACTGGCAAGCGCGGGTTATTACGTGATGTTGCCAAATCTCTATTACCGGCGCGTGCGTGAATTCCGCATTGAGAACTCCACACGGGAAATAATGTTTGCCCACATGGATTCATTAACGAACGCCATGGTGTGTGCTGATATTGCAGCGTTACTGGATGGCGCCGCCGCCGACCAGGCAGCGCGCAAGGGCAAGGTTGGCTGCGTTGGTTACTGTATGAGCGGACCATTTGCATTCGCTGCCGCTGCGGCCTTTCCAGACACAATCGCCGCAAGCGCATCCTTTCATGGCGTCAGACTGTTTACAGAGAGCCCGGATTCTCCGCATCTGGATGCAGGCAAGATCAAGGGTGAGATGTATTTCGGTTGTGCCGAGACTGATGTCTATGCACCAACACAGATGATTGCAGACCTGGAAAAATTCCTCGCAGGAACTACACTAAAATTCCGGATTGAATGGTACCCCGGCACCGAGCACGGCTTCGTGTTCCCCTTGCGTCAGGGCAAGTACAACAAGGCAGCGGCCGAACGCCACTGGGAAAGACTGTTGGCGATGTTCAACCGCTGCCTTTAATGCGCTGCAATCAGGGTGCGACTTCCATACCATCGCGCCCGACCAGGATGGGGCCCTTGTAAAAATCACTCATGCCCCGAATGAATTGCGCTTCGGCCTGATCGGTAGGTGGAATCGACGGAAAAAAATGGGTCAGGGCAAGTTTTTTCACTCCGACTTCTTGCGCCATGCGAGCCAATGCCAACGACTCGGCATGATAATCCATGCCTTCTTCTATCATCGCCACCTGGCGCAGATTATTGCTATTGCGTGCCAAGGTAATCGCCGCGTTGAATATTTGTGCGTTCTCCACCTCACTGATCAGCAGGTCGGCATCGCGCGCTCCCTCAGCAAATTCAGCACAGACTCTCGTGTCACCAGACACGACGATGCTTTGGCCCTGATATTCAAAACGATAACCTACCGCAGGTTCTATGGGTTGATGACAGACATTGAACATCGTCACCTTGAGCCCCTGCTCTTCGAAGATCACACCGGGGGTGTGCTCGGTTACGATTGGCTGCATCACCGCAGCGCTGAATTTGTCACCGTGATGCGCCAGGCGATAATCGAGATCCAGTTTATAGGTGGCAGCAATGCCTGCCATGACTTCTTTGGCACCAGTTGGACCGCGCACGGGAATTGCCGCGGTATTGCCGGCAATGGCGAAATTGAGCAGGATCTCACCGATACCGATGAAATGGTCCGAATGATAATGGGTGAAGAAAATTCCAGTGAGATCGCGAATGCCGGCCTGGTTCAGCGGGACGATACAATTGCGCCCCGTGTCTACCAGAAACACCCGGGCACCGGCGATGATTGCCGTGCAAGCGGTGGCTCGAGCCGGATTCGGTATTGGCACACCAGTGCCGAGCAGAATCGCTGACAGGCCTGCATTCGGATCCAGTGTACGCGGCGGCACGGCGCCGGCGAGCAGCTGTGCATTCAAACCAGGGCTAAGCAACAGCAGCACCGCAGCAAACAAGGTCGGGATCGCGCTTTTCAATTTATTCAAAATATACTCCTGCCTGGTTCTATTATGCTGCCAGTGCCTGTTCGATATCAGCGATGATATCATCAATGTGCTCAATGCCGACACAGATGCGAATCATCTCCGGCTTCACGCCCGCGGTGAGTTGCTCTGCTTCTGATAACTGTCGATGCGTGGTCGATGCCGGATGACAAGCTAACGACTTCGCGTCACCTATATTCACCAGACGCTTGATCATTTGCAACGCATCGTAGAATTTTACGCCGGCATCAAAACCGCCCTTGATACCGAATGACAACAGTGAGGCAGGCACGCCTCCGCAATATTTCTGCGCCAGACTATTGCGCGGGTCATCTTTCAACCCGGCGAAATTGACCCATTGCACCTTCTTGTGCGCCTTCAGGTAGTTCGCCACCGCCATTGCATTCTCGCAATGCCGTTCCATGCGCAGACTCAAGGTTTCGAGGCCCTGTAAAATCTGGAATGCATTCATCGGCGACAAGGCTGAGCCCGTGTTGCGCAGCGGTACCGTGCGGGCACGGCCGATGAAAGCGGCCTCACCCAGAGCCTCGGTGTATACCACCCCATGATAGGACGCTTCCGGTTCATTCAATTCAGGATAGCGTTGCTTGTGTTCTGCCCAGGGGAATTTGCCGGAGTCGACAATGATGCCGCCAATGGAAGTGCCGTGACCGCCAATATATTTGGTAAGTGAATGCACAACGATGTCGGCCCCGAATTCAATCGGACGGCACAACGCCGGTGTCGCCACGGTATTGTCCACAATTACTGCCACGCCATGTTTGTGGGCAGCCTTGCAGACCGGTTCCAGGTCGATGATATTGCCAGCCGGATTGCCTATCGTTTCGCAATACACGGCCTTGGTCTTGCCATCGATGAGCGCTTCGATTGCCGCAGCCGAATCATCCTTGGCAAAGCGCACTTCAATACCGAGACTTGGCAACATGTGCGCGAACAGTGTGTAGGTGCCGCCATATAACTGCGGTGTAGAAATAATATTGTCCCCTGCTTTGGCGATGGTAAGTATGGCGTAATTTATCGCCGCCATACCAGAGGCCACCGCGAGTGCTGCAAGACCACCTTCAAGCGCCGCCACGCGTTTTTCCAGCACATCATTGGTCGGGTTCATGATGCGCGAATAAATATTGCCGGGCACTGCCAGATTGAACAGGTCGGCGCCATGTTGGGCATTATCAAACTCGTAGGCGACAGTCTGATAAATTGGCACCGCCACCGCTTTGGTGGTGGGGTCCGTGGTATAGCCTGCATGAATAGCCAGAGTTTCCTTTTTCATTCGCTTTTCTCCTGATTTTCTTATCTGCTTTTGTTTGTTTCCAACATGACTTTTACAAGACTTTTATCGAGCTTTTCCACCAACTCATCGATATGTGCATCCTGAATTATAAACGGCGGTGCCAACAATACGTGATCGCCGCTCTGACCATCAATGCTGCCTCCCATAGAATAGCAGATCAAGCCATTATCCAGAGTCGTTCGTTTCAATTGCCTGTGCAGGCCAAGCGCGTTAGCAAAACCTGCCTTGCTGGCTTTGTCCGCCACCAGTTCGATACCGATAAACAAGCCACTATGTAAGGAAAATCTATACATGTAATTTCCTGAACCAGACTTAACAGTAGCGATCTCCCTGGTGATCATATCCCGCCGCTGATCGGCCGTATCATGCCGCCTTCAACGCCGGAACTGGCACTGGCCGATTAACGCAACTCAGCATGTGTAGCGGACAACTGTGTAGCGGACAACCACGCGCAGGCGCGAGGTCATGGAACCGATTTTGAAGTTGTATGGAAGATCAAAGCAAAGACTGGCCAGGTAATCGAAACACCGTCTGGCAGAAACAGATTGCGGGAACATCAGCGCTGCGGCCTTGCGTTTTCTCGCGTATGCCTGCGCAGCCATTTTTCCAACAAGTTCTTTTCAAATGTCCCTTTTTCCAGATGACCAATAACAAACCTTATTGTGGATTTTGCTGAGGCATCAATGATGAATCCGTTCATCCGCAAAAAGACATAAGTCGCTGCAAAACCCACCCGTTTGTTCCCATCAATAAAGCCGTGATTCATGGTCAGACTTTCCCACAACGCGGCAGCTTCCTCGATGCGGTCCCGGTAGTATCCTGATTGTGGTCTGGCCAATGCGGCTTCGATCAGGCCTGCATCACGCACACCCGGTGCACCACCAAAACCTTCAAGCTGTCGCTGATGCAGAGCCAGCGCGTCCTGCATGTCCAGGTAGTACACGCCCATGGCCAGACTTATTTGGCCAGCGCTTTATACAAAGGGCCAAAAAGCTCGATGCTTTCTTCGTGGTAGCGCTTTATCAATTCTCTTCCCGAGTGGGTCTGGAATCGATGATCAAATTCTGCCTTCGACATCACCACAGCAACATCCCTGCCGTTCTTTTGAATGACGACTGGTTCGCTGATGGCATCCTCCAACAGCTCGCCAAAACGGTTTTTGGCGTCGGTTGCCTGCATGGTTTTCATGATGAAGTTCCGGTTTGACTGGGTTAATTGAGCGTTGAGCAAGAGATTAGCTAAAATGGCCAACTCTGTCAAACTGTCTACTATCCATACTTGATCCTTAGCACCGGATTCAGATTGGCCACTCGCCCCGTCTCAATGGGTTCAAAGTTTTTCATCAAGCAAATTGAACATAAGTTGGGGAAGCCATCGGGGCACGTGGCTCGCGAGCGGCAGCGAAAGGCTGCTGGTAAAAAATTAATCCCTCCGTCACCTTTAATACTCTAATTCCGTTACAAGCTATACCTGATTCCTAAACTCACAACCTGAGTCTCAGAATAGTTTTCGTAGATGGCGTCAAAACCATTGCCGCGAATGTCTTGCCGGATACCGAACCTGTTGAACAGATCGGTCACGCTGAAAACCAGGTCGGCTCTGTCACTGAAAACCGGTTTGGTAATGCCGAAGTCCAGAGAATATCTGGCCGCTTCAGTACCCTGAGCATAATTCTTCGGTGCGTAGTAGGTCAGGGATAACTGCATACGCATGTTATAGGGCAGATTGATCTGGTTGTTGACATTCAGGTTCCAGGTGTCGTCAGAAGAGGCTTCGACTGTAAAGGGCCGGAGATAGGGAAACAGCAACTGGGTGGTATAGCGATCCACCTTGTTCCGGTACCAGTTCGCGCTGCCGCTGACCTGCCAGAAATCAGCGACGTCCTGCGAGAAAATAACTTCAACGCCATCATTGGTGGAGCTGCCGACATTGGTATAGATCCGGTTGATGATGTCGTAGTCGGGATTGCTGTTGTCGATATCGAAGACCCGAATAAAAGTATCATCGATAGCGCGGTGATACAGGGCGAAAATCAGCGAGCCGCTTTGCCATTCCTGTTCGAAAGCCAGCTCCATGCTGCGGGTGAATTGGGGGCGCAGGTAGGGGTTGCCAACTTTCAGGATTTCAGGATCGTCATATTTTGGGAATATGCGCAGTTCCTGTTCGCCGGGGCGGTCAACCCGGCTGTTGAAATAGGCAGCTAGCTTTCTGCCGTCATCAATATTCAGACTCAATCGTAAATTGGGATGTATTTTGAAATAGTCATAGGCATCACTCTGCGGATAATAAATATTCTCTGGAGCCAATTCATAGTGCACATCGGTCTGTTCGATCCGCACGCCACCCTCAATACCGTATCGCAGCGTTTCCTGCACCAGATTGAAGTAGGCGGAGTACACCTCTTCACCCCATTCGGCCCGATCTCCCAAACCCTGATAGATAATGCTGTCAACCCCGCGCACCACGTCATAGGTAACCGGTAACCGGCGCTTCTGATATTTGGCGCCTGCTTCCACCCGCCCGCTGCGCGTTGGCCTGATGTAATCAACCTGTACGGGTAAAGTGTAGGTAGTGGCTTTCAGATGAAACTCATCGGTTGAGCTGCGGATGGCCGAGCGGTCATTGAGAAAATAATCCTCATCCTCATTGCCAACCGTGTATTGCAGACTGGCAGAGAGCTCATGGCCGGGCTCCCGAAAACGATGCTCATAGGTGCTGCTCAGGTTGAAAAAACCGGTGTCCTCTTCTTCGCGCCAGAACCAGAACCGGTAACCTTCCATGGTAGTGGCATCGATATAAGGCACTTCGGCATTGTCCTGATGACTCTCGTAATCGATGAGAGTGGCAAGCGTAAACTGGTTATCTGCATCGATGTTCCAGTCAAATCCTGTATTCATAATGCCCTGGGTTTGTTTTCGGTTTTCCGGTACCTGTGAATACGTGATGCGGCCATCGTCGTAGAACCGACTGGTAAACTCATTATTGGGTAAGCCCTCGCGCAGGAAAGCCTGCAGACTAAAAAAATAGCGAAACTGTTCCGTGTTATAAGTGAGATTGACGCTCGGAATGGCTTTAGGATTGTTGGAAAAGCTGCCGAGATCTGTGGGTAGATCGCGTTTCCGTTTACTGATGGCTCCCACGGCGCCGGTAAAAGACAGGTCGCCACTCAGCCCCAGGCTTTGCTCTTCGCGGTAGATGATATTGATAACTCCGGCCATGCCTGAAGCATCAAACTGGGACGAGGGGTTGTTGATGATTTCAATGCTGGCGATTCCCGCCGCCGGAATCGTATCGAGACCGGCCTGATTACCGAACCCGGTCAAGCTGGACTGCTTACCGTCAATCAGAATCATTACCCGGTCACTGCCACGGAGCTGGATTCTGCCATCTTGTTCAACTGTCACGCCGGGTAAAGTGCGCATGACATCGGCCAGTGAGCCGGTGGTTTGCGCCAGATTGTTGTCCAGGTTGTAAATTCTGGCGTCCAGCGTGGCGCCTGCACCTGCTTGCTGCCCTAGTACGGTGATTTCTTCAATCGCCCTGGAGCTGGGTGTCAGGGTAAGGGTGCCGAGATCATAGTTGTTGTTGCTGCTAAAGATCAGGACCGAGGTCTGACCCGGTTCATATCCGGCCAGATTTAGATCAAGCACCAGGTTCCCTGTAGGGAGGCCTGAAAGCTCAAAATCACCGCTGGCATCCGTAATTGTTCCGATTGCGACTGTACTGCTTTCTTCGCCTCGTAAACTCACTGTGACAAAGGGCAGGGGACTGCCATTCTGCCCATTGACCACAGTACCGAAAATGGTGGCATCGGTTTGCGCGAAACACAGGGAAGAAACTGATAACAGCACCAACAGGCGGAAATAAATCATAACTTGTCCCAGCAATGAATGGGAATAAATAGGTTCAGGCGACGGTCTGATAAATCGGCACCGCCACCGCTTTGGTGGTGGAGTCCGTGGTATAGCCTGCATGAATAGCCAGAGTTTCCTTTTTCATTCGTTGTTCTCCTGATTTTCTTATCAGCCTCTGTTTGTTTCCAACATGACTTTTACAAGACTTTTATCGAGCTTTTCCACCAACTCATCGATATGTGCATCCTGAATTATAAATGGCGGTGCCAACAATACGTGATCGCCGCTCTGACCATCTATGGTGCCTCCCATGGGATAGCAGATCAAGCCATTGTCCAGAGCCGCTCGTTTCAATTGCCTGTGCAGGCCAAGCGCATTAGCAAAACCTGCCTTGCTGGCTTTGTCCGCCACCAGTTCGATACCGATAAACAAGCCGCGTCCCCGAATATCGCCTATGTAGGGTCGCTCCGCGAATTCGCTGCGCAGTCGCTGCATAATGGCTGCACCTTGCGTCCTGACCCGCTCCAGCAACTGGCTTTTCAATATGGCATTCACTACCGCATTGGCGGCAGCGCATGCAACCGGGTGTCCAAGATAAGTGTGCCCGTGCTGAAAGAACCCAGAGCCGGATTCAATGGCACGATAGATGTCGGAACTGCATAGCATCGCTCCTATGGGTTGATAACCCGCACCGAGTCCCTTCGCTATGGCGACAATATCCGGTTCAATACCTTCCTGCTCGAAAGCGAACAGTGTGCCGGTGCGACCCATGCCGCACATCACTTCATCAAGAATCAGCAATACACCGTACTCATCACAGATTGCCCGAATACGCTGGAAGTAACCTGTCTCGGCGGCTACCGCACCAAGGGTGGCACCGACCACGGTCTCGGCGACGAACGCCATGACCTGATCGGCCCCTACGCGTTCGATTTCAATTTTCAGTTCTTCCGCCATGCGTTGGCCGTAGGCGTATGGGGATTCCTGCGCATTCTGGCCGCGATAGGCATAACAAGGCGAGATATGGGAAACGTCAATCAATAGCGGTTCAAACGGTTGCCTGCGCCAGGCATTGCCACCGGTGGCGAGTGCGCCGAGGGTATTGCCGTGGTAACTCTGGCGTCGCGCGATAATCTTGTGGCGGGCAGGCTGGCCGATTTCGATAAAATACTGACGTGCCAGCTTGAGTGCGGCTTCAATTGCTTCCGATCCGCCCGAGACGATATAGACGCGGTCCAGAGCACCCGGCGCGTTTGCGATCAGGGTGTTGGCCAAAGCTTCCGCGGCGACGCTGGTGAAGAAACCAGTGTGGGCGAATTCCAGTGCAGCCAGCTGCGTCTTGATCGCGCTGATAATTTCCGGATCACCATGACCCAGACTGGATACGGCGGCCCCACCGGAAGCGTCCAGATATTACTTGCCGTTGCTGTCAGTGATGTACATACCAGCACCGCTGACCGCGACTGGTAATTCGAATTTCGTGTGGCGTGGGAAGACGTGACTCATGATGCATCAATCATAACCAGTAACGGCGACCAGCGAAAGGCTAAAAGCTCCGGCTCTGCAGATTGCCAGTAGCCCGCGGTGCGATAGTCTGACCCGAACTGCAGCACACATAAGCGCCGGACGATAATAAGCAGACAAGATAACTGCGAAGGAAGCACACCATTGCAAGCATTGGCCCCACTGATGATCACCGTAGCCCCGAACGGTGCGCGCAAATCCCGGCGCGACCATGCCGAGCTTCCCATCACCCCGGCACAGTTGGCTGCCACCGCAGCGAGTTGCGTCGCAGCCGGCGCCTGCATGTTGCATTTGCATGTGCGTGACCAGGATGGTGGCCATAGCCTGGACCCGGACCACTATCGGCCAGCGCTACAGGCCATTCGGCAAGCAGTCGGTACGGACCTGATTATTCAGATCACCACCGAGGCGGTAGGTCGTTATCAGCCAGCCCAGCAAATGCAGGCGGTGCGCGAGCTGCGGCCGGAGGCGGTGTCATTGGCGGTGCGGGAACTGTGCCCGACTGCGGCTGACGAGAAAAACGCTGCCGAATTTTTCCATTGGCTGCTCCGCCAGCACATCAGCCCGCAATATATCCTTTATTCTGTGGCAGACATTCTGCGCTGCAATGACCTGCAGGCGCGCGGAGTGATTCCGCAGCAGCATGCCAGTGTGTTGCTCGTGCTCGGTCGTTACACTGCCCAGCAACAATCCAATGCTGCCGACCTGGAGCCCTTGCTGGCAGCAATGGATTCGCAGAATAGCTGGGCACTGTGCGCATTCGGTGCCACCGAGGCCGAGTGTATGCGGCACGCGATCATGGCGGGTGGGCATTGCCGGGTAGGGTTCGAGAACAATGTGTTTTTGCCGGATGGCTCCGCAGCACCTGACAATGCCGCCTTAGTGCGCGGCGTGGCGACGGCAGCCACACAACTGGGTCGCAAAGTTGCATCCGCACACGAGGCACGACTGCTGCTCGGCATTACCTGAACAGATCACACATGGCACTGCTGGAATACACACACAAGAAGGCAATTACATTCGGAGCGGGAGTGTTGCTGCTGTTTTTGTTTTTCCCAACCATGTTCAGTGTGTTATTTCCGGCTAGCGATGAGGTGTCCTATGCAGCCGGAATCACGTCATCCACCTGTGGCGGTTTTTTCGGGAATGATGACTCCGATGGTACGCTTTGCACCACGCGCTATGCAGTTGTTATAGACAATACCGGCACCAATCCTCAGGAAATTGTCACTGTGGAACTGCGACCCTTGCCCGCGGGTCAACTCATTGGATGGAATGTGTTGGATATCGTTGCATCCAGCGTGAGATCGCCGCCGCCGAACATTATCGATGTTGCACTGAATGACGGTCGCAGGCTGGTAATTGAAGGACTCGCCCCGAACCGTCAGGTTGAGTTCACACTGTCAGGCCGCAGTCTTGAGTCTGTGGCAAGCATGGAAAATATCGCAGTAACTGTGGCAGCGAACGGCCGCGCCATTGCCAGCAATCCGACGCTGACCGTTCTTTCCCGCTTTTTTAAAAATGTGTTCGGAGTTTTTGCATTTTAAGAGCAGGAATTTAAAAACAGGAGCTTAATAACAATATTTTAAATCCAACTGCCACGCGCCCAGTACCAATTCCATCAACGTAAATACCAAAATCCAGTAACCACTGGTGATCACGCTATATTGGTACGATCGCATTTCAAACAATGAGTTTGTGCAAATGACCTGGATATCCAGCCGAAACCAGTAAGGCATCCATAAACCGCACTCAATGCCTGCGAGATACTGGCACCGTCACCGATAGCGCAACATCTCTCGATTCAATTCGCCGACGTTTTTCACGCCGAGCAGGCGCATGTCGCGTTCAATTTCTCTACGCAGATTACCTAACGCTCGTTCCACTCCAGGTTGGCCAGCTCCGGCGAGTGCATACAGATACATGCGGCCACCAGAACAGGCCTTGGCGCCGGCCGCCAGTGCCTTCAGCACATGGGTGCCGCGCCGGATGCCGCCGTCACAGATAATATCGATCTGGTCACCCACCGCATCGGCGATCTCGGCAATCTGGTCGAAGGGTGCACGCGAGCCGTCGAGCTGGCGGCCGCCATGGTTCGACACCATGATTGCATCGGCGCCGATAGCCACCGCTTTTTTCGCATCTGCCACGCTCATGATGCCCTTCAGGCAAAATGGTCCGCCCCACTGCGCACGCAGTGCTTCGGCATCGGACCAGTTCATGGTCTGGTCCAGCATGCCGGCAAAGTAGTCACCAATTGAGACTGCAACATTGGAGCCTTGCTGCACGAAGTCTTTCAGCTCGGCGAGTTCAAACGGCTCGCGCAGAAAATAGTTCAGCGCCCAACCGGGATGCAGTCCAAAGCTGAGCAAGCTTTTAAGCGTGAGCCGCGGCGGTGAGGTAAACCCGGTATACAGGTCACGCTCCCGATTGCCGCCAGTAATCGTATCAACGGTGAGGGCCAGCGCATTGAAGCCGGCGGCCTTGGCCCGTTGCACCATGGCATCATTCAGGCCACGGTCCTTGTGAAAATAAAACTGAAACAGCTTGGGCGTGCTGATCATCTGGCCAATCTCGGCCAGCGTTACTGTGCCCAACGCCGAAACCCCGAACATGGTGCCGAATTTTTCAGCGGCACGCGCCACCGCGCGTTCACCATCATGATGAAACAGGCGTTGCAACGCGGTGGGTGAACAGAACAGCGGCATCTTGAGTTTCTGGCCCATCACCGTCACTGACATGTCCACTTCCGCCACACCAGCGAGGACATTCGGTACCAGATCACAATCAGCGTAGGCCGCCGTATTGCGCCGGTAAGTCACCTCATCGTCGGCGGCGCCATCTATATAATGAAAGATAGGACCGGGTAAGCGCTGCTTGGCCAGCAGGCGCAGGTCTTCCACGTTATGGCAATGCTTGAGGCGTCTGAACATAATTCGGCTCTGGGAAAAAGCAATGAGTATAGCTGCGCCAGGGGTATCAGTGACAGCTTTCCGGTGTCAGCTTTTGTTCGGCGAGAGTATTCGGCTGGCTACATTGCCTGTAGTCACTTGATATCCCGCAGCCTATAATTCCCTGTCTCGAACTACTCTACCTTGCTTTTTCGTATTCAGGACAGCGGCATGCTCGATCCATCCAAGAAAACCACTATTCCGCCAGAATGGGCGCCACATAAGGCGATGTGGACTGCGTGGCCTTCGCACCCCAATTTGTGGAAGGAAAATCTGGAAGGCGCACGCGCCGAAGTAGCGGCCATGGTTAGAGTGCTGGCCGATGGCGAAGACATGAAGGTACTGGCCTGCGGTGAAGAGGCAATGGCTTCTGCACGCGCTGCCATTGGTGACTGCGCCAGGATTATTCCGGCGAATTTCGGCGATATCTGGGTGCGTGATACCGGACCAATATTTGCATTTTCCGGGGAAAGGCCAGTGGCCCTGCGCTTCGTCAATAATGGTTGGGGTAATAAATATGTACTCCCCGGGGATAACACTGTCGGCGATGCCATCGCGCTGGCGGCGGGTGTGGAAACTGTCCGCTTCGATTTCGTGCTGGAAGGTGGAGCGGTGGAGATGAATGGCGAGGGCTGGCTATTCAGCACCATGGAATGTGTGCTCAATGCCAATCGCAATTACTGGGAAGAAAAGGCCGCTATTCGCGCGTTGCACGGTGCGTTTCAATGCAGCCGCGTATCCTGGCTGGAGAATGGTTTGATGAATGACCATACCGACGGTCATATCGACAACCTGTTACGATTCATTGCACGTAACGTTGTCGTTATTCAGCTTCCCAGCGGTGACGATGACCCCAATGCCGAACTCTACTTGAATATATTGAAGGAAGTGCAAACGATGAATGTACTGATACAGTGCATCCAGTCGCCTGGCAGGATTTGCGACGACGATGGCAGGGTAATGCCGGCTTCGCACCTGAATTTTGTAATCGGCAACAAGGCCGTGGTTATTCCTGTATACGGCGAAGAATATGGTAATTCTGTGGTAGCCAAATTCAAGGATTTTTTCCCTAAGCACAATGTAGTTGGCCTGCCCTCCAAACATTTACTATCCGGTGGCGGTTCATTTCATTGCATCACACAACAAGAACCGGCCGCTCCCGATTTTGAATTAATGCGATCAAAATCATTTCTGCCGTTCAAATCGAAAAAACAATGACAAAAAAAAATTCACACACGACAGTTGCAGCAATACAAACATCCTATGGCAAGGATATGGATGCCAACATTGCGAAAACCATCGATTTTATCGAACAGGCGGCGCAACTCGGCGCACAGGTGATACTGCCGTCTGAACTGTTTCAGGGTCCGTACTTCTGCACGACCCAGGATGAGCGTTGGTTTGAAACAGCCTATCCGGCCGCCTCTCATCCATGTGTCGTGCTTTTGCAACCGGTGGCAAAGGCATTGCGCGTAGTGCTGCCAGTTTCCATCTTTGAGCGCGACGGTAACCACACCTATAACAGTGTCGTGATGTTGAATCACGCTGGCGAGATTATGGGCGTGTATCGAAAGAGCCACATCCCTGACGGTCCAGGTTATCAGGAAAAATATTACTTCCGCCCCGGCAATACCGGGTTCAAGGTGTGGAACACCATCTACGGAAAGATAGGTGTTGGCATCTGCTGGGATCAATGGTTTCCGGAGACCGCGCGTCAGCTCATGCTGCAAGGCGCTGACTTGTTGCTGTTTCCCACCGCTATCGGCTCCGAACCTCACGACTCTTCTCTGGATACGGCAACTCCCTGGCGCCGCGCGATGCAGGGCCATGCTGTCTCCAACGTAGTGCCGGTGATCGCCGCCAATCGCGTTGGCCTCGAACAGGGCCTCGGCGCACCCCAGAAATTTTATGGCCACTCCTTCATTGCCGATCATCGCGGCGAGCTGGTGCAGTCATTCGGCGCCAAGGAAGAAGGCGTCTTGGTACACACGTTCGATCTCGACTTTCTGAGAACCCATCGCAGTGCCTGGGGTTTCTTCCGGGATCGGCGCGAAGATCTCTACACGAAGTAAATTGCGCACAACCGCACCCTTCCCCATGTTTCCCAACTGAATTGTTAAATGTGGCTGAGCTGCTTACCCGGTCAGGTCAATAACAATAGTGATCTGAATCGAGTTCAGGTGGACTTGCGCGCGGATAGCTTTTATTCTGGGGCGAGTTTTTCAGCTCTCACCAATCCAATAAAACAGGAGCAACCATGTCATCTTTCCGAATTATTACTTCAACCCTGCTCGCCAGCGTCGCCGTGTTACTGGCCGCCTGCAGCGATTCCGGTTCCACCAATACCGCAGCGACAGCTGCTTCCAGCGAACCAGCAGCAGCGCCTGCGGCAGCACCAATGGTGATGGCGGCAGGCAATGCAATTTCCGGCGAAGGCTTCTCCGGTCCGGTGCCTACAGTTACCCAGAATTGGGGGGCTTTACCGGCTGGCCGCACCTGGGGCTCGACTGCGGGTATCGATATCGACCCCATTGACGGTCAGATCTGGGCCTACGAGCGCTGTGGCGCGGGCAGTTTTGGCGCCGGCGCACCGATTACCTGTGACACCAATCCAGTAGATCCAATTTTCAAGTTTGATCGTGCTACCGGAGCAGTACTGGCCAATTTCGGCGCTGGTGTGATGCAGACACCCCACGGGATTCACGTCGATGCTGAAGGCAACGTGTGGATCGCCGACTTTGCTGCCAATCCTGAGGGCACCAAGGGCATGCAAGTACACAAGTTCAGCTCAACTGGCGAACTGCTAATGAGTCTGGGCACTGCCGGTCAGGCCGGCAATGACTCCAGCCATTTCAACCAACCAAACGATGTAATCGTAGGCCCGGATGGCAGCATTTATGTTTCTGACGGCCACAATGCACAAGGCATGATTACCAATCAGGCCATGGCCGAAGGTCGCGCCAATGGCGAAACCTCCCGCATCATGAAGTTCACCGCTGATGGCACCTTCATCAAGCAGTGGGGCGAAATCGGCGTGCTCCATGGCGAATTCCGTACCCCCCACGCAATGGAATTCGACTCACTGGGTCGCCTGTGGGTCGCTGACCGTGGCAATCATCGCATCGAGATTTATGACCAGGACGGCAACTACCTCGAATCCCGTTACAACTTCAGCCGCATCAGCGGCCTGTTCATCACTGACGATGACATGGTCTATGCCATCGATTCCGAATCCAGCCCAACCGGTCATCCTGGCTGGCGCAATGGTGTTCGCATCGGCTCCATTCATGCTGACGTCGTCACCGGCTTTATCCAGCCCTTCGAACGCGAAGACCGGGTTTATCAAGGCACCGCCGGCGAAGGCGTAGCAGTTGATGCGGATGGCAATGTCTACGCCGCCGAAGGTCCAAACTCCCTGAGTCAGGCTGGCGGTGCATTTACAAAGTACACGTTTAATTAGCAAATATTGGTAAGTTGAAAAATGGTGTCAGATTTATTTTCCGGAATAGGTCTGACATTTTTTTTGAGTCGCACTGCGACCTGTTTGCTCTAACAATTGTTACTGTTCCTTCGAGTCGCACTGCGGCTTGTTTGCTCTCACAATTGTTACTGTTCCTTCGAGTCGCACTGCGGCTTGTCAGCTCCAACCACTGTCGCAACGGCCCTCCGGGCTACCCTCTCTGCGGAAAAAGCCCTGGAAAGCGGTCTTTTTCCTTGCTCGGCGTTGCGCCTTTTATGTGGTCTCCGCTGACAACCCGCAGTGCTAGCTGATTGTGCATAACTGAGTGAAATGGTGGCTTCGAATGAGTGGCATTTTTGTTTTTGATTTTTGATTTTTGATTTTTAAGTTTGCACATTGTGTAGTGGGAACTGCGAGCGCAGGGTTAGGGGATTGTGTTGGCTCGGCGATCCAAGCGCAGCACCGACTGACCGAGGAAGACCGCCTTACAGGGCTTCCGACCGAGGGAGGGGCGCCCCGGAGGGGGGCAAGCTGCCGAGCGGACACAATCCCCTAACCCGGCGCGATCTATCCGCATCCAACCAACCAAGGCAATCCAGCAACAACAAATCAACCAACACTGCAATACCAGAAAGCAGTTTGAATCATCCCAAAATCGCACGGTCAATCTATGAACCTCGAAAAACTCAAACGCGCTGAACAAATTTTTATGAATCGCTATCCGGGAGGATTCGGACATCCGGAGATGATGGCGCTTGGTAAAAAGCACAAGATGGACAAGATGACCACGGCCGTGCAGGAGCGCTTCGCAAAGAAGCAATTCCGGGATACCGCAGACACACTGCAAAGCCTGATCAAGATAGTTACATCTTCATCCATGGTATCCATATTCGAGAAACCGAAGTTCCGGGATTTCGTCAATGGCCTCGAACCGAAGTATCAGAATGCGCTGGTGAGCGGATTGAAGGAACAACTGCATGGAGATGAACAGAAAGGATTCGAGAAAGTACTGGGAGTATTGCAGACCGGCAAAATGGCGAAGTGGTCGCTGATCAGTATCGTGCCAGTGTATTTCCACCCGCAACACGATGTGTTTGTAAAACCGACCACTGCCAAAGGCGTAATTTCTTACTTCGAACTGGAGTCACTGCACTACAAACCACAACCGAGTTGGGCATTCTATGCAGAGTTCCGCGACATCATCAACCAGATGAAAACCAGGGTTGATGCGACGCTGTCACCGAACAACGCCGCATTTACCGGATTTCTGATGATGAGTCTTGCCGCTACACTCGAATGAGTGTTGGCGCCTTACTTCAGTTTTGAATAATCAGTAGCGCTCATCATGAAAGTATTGGCAGTGATCGGCACATTGTATTTCTCGCGCAGCGCCACCCATTCTGCATCGGTACGGAATGCAGTCCACACTTCCTCACGATGGGCACGATCGCGATAGGCCAACATCCACACCAGGGTGTTAGGGTCATCGAGACGCTGCCACACCGCAACAATCTCGGCACCAAGACGCTCGAAGATACCGATTTCCGCTTCGCGGAAACGCTGATGCAACATATTAATACCACCATTGCCATCAACAGCAGGTGCGGCTGTATACATGCGCATTTCGAAGCAGCGTGAATCGGCGGCGACGCTGCCTGACAGGTCGGCAGACAATTGGCCGGAAGGACCGCATGGGGGCGGAGTCTCCGCGGCAAAGGCCATTCCGCCAATACCAAGCCCGAATAGTAGTGTGATTAGAATCTTGTACATGTGTATCTCCTTGTTTGCAGTGGGTCTTGCGTGAATGTAGACGAAATGCCGTTTACAAAATTTATTTATGTGATGAATCAAAATTTTTAACATTTAATTGATTAGTCTGGTTTCTCGAATGCGAGTACAAATTGATCAGTACGACCCTGAATGTCTTCGTCGAACACGATGCGGGAGCGATCATCCATCGTACTGCGCAGCGCATCGGTAGTTGCCACCAATACAAAACTGCGCGCCTCGATTTCCTGCCGCGCGAAAATTTCAACAATACGGTGCAGATCCCCCGCTGCTTCATTTTCCGCATCCGGTTCGGCGGCATGATCCACTACGACGAAGCGACCACCGGGTTTTAACGCGCGATATACCTGATCCAGAAAATAGCTGACGTTGGCTGGATTGCCTGTGCGCACGTATTTTTCGCCGTCATAACTTTTCGGTATGACATACAGATCATGAAAGGCCATGACGATCAGGGCGGCATCGAGACTGTTATCAATCAAATCGAGGTTAATGCCACTGCCAGTGTAGCGCGTGATCCGGCCCGGATCACGCTTGTCGAAACGATCACGCAAACCATTTATGCCCCAGGCTTCAAAGCCGAGGTTGTTATGCAGTAACGCCTCGCCCTGTTCGCCCAGCACACTCGCCAGCAATTCGCTGTAGTAGCCCCCGGACCCGAAAATATCCACCACCCTGTCGCCCGGCTCCAGCATGAGCAAGGGAATCACGAACTGCGGTTTGCTGTTCTGATCGCGCTCAATGTCCGCGGCGAGTCTGCCGGGTTTCGCCATTGCAGCCAGCACCGCAGTCTCGTCGATGACGTCGCCGTAGCCCGGCACAGCACAAGAAATTGCCCATGCAAAAACGAGAAAGGGGACGGATTTAACCAGTCCCCTCCCCGTATTTGCCAATGTCATCAGGATTTTGGTTGTTATACGAGCACCTGTTTTATGCAAGTACTTTTCTAAACACGGCAACCGCTTGCTGCATTTCTTCCCTGCTGCCCAGGGAAATGCGGCAGTGGGTGTTTTCAAAGGGCGGGAAGTCGCGTCCTACCAGAATCTTTTGCTCGAGACAGGCGGCACGGAATTCACTCGCAGGACGGCGTACGTTTACGAAGATATGGTTGGTTTGAGAGTCGGCAACTTCGTAACCCATCTCGCGAATGGCGGCCACGGTAAATGTGCGAATCTCCGCATTCTCTTTACTTTCCCATTCGATATGTTCTTTGTCCTTAAACGCTGTCAGCGCAGCGATGGCCGCGAGCATGTTGATGTCGCCCATATTCCACGCCTTTTGCATGGCACGCAATTTGTCGGCATGACCCAATGCGTAACCGACGCGCAGGCCAGCCATGCCATGGGCTTTGGAGAAGGAGCGCGTGATGAATACGTTGGGAAGTTCTTTCACCAGCGGCAATGCTGTCTGCATTGAGGCCGGATCGGCGTAGTTGATATAGGCCTCATCCAGATGCACATGAAGGTCCGGCGTTTCACTCAGCACCCGCCGCACGAAGTTCTCGATCGCAGCATAGGAATGGACAGTGCCGGTAGGATTATTCGGATTACATACGTACACCAGACCGGCGCCGCGGGCCGCGTCGGCCATGGCATCGAGATCCAGGCTCATGGCCTGGTCTACCGAAATGCGCTTGATTGGCGCACCGATGTTAGTCGCCATGCCTTCGCTGGTGCTGTAAGTCGGACCGGCGGTGACGAATGCGCGCTCCGTACTGCAGAACGCTCGCACCGCCCCTTCCAACAGGGGTGTAGAGCCGGTACCGAGCAGGACATTGTCATTTGCCAGACCGTAGCTTTCCGCAATGGTGGCTTGTAACTCATTCACATGATCCGGTGGATAACCCCGTCCGAGCCGGTGGTTGATGTGGGAGTGCAGCGCTTCCAGCGTTTTCGGGCCGGGGCCGCGCGCGCTTTCATTCTGGTTAAGCTGCATGATGCCGCCATCGTAGACCCTTGTTTCCGGGGTCGGTCCGGGCGTAGCAGCGGCAGCGCCTGAACCTTTGCTAACGGTATTCGAGAGCAGTCCGGCAGCTGCGCCGAGACCAAGTGTTCCAACAAAACCGCGACGTGTTATTTTCATTTAGTGCTCCCTTGCCCGAGCGGGCGAAGAATGTCGGTTGGGCTGATAATACGCAATAATCGCGCCTGGAGTAAAAGCAAATCTCCCGCAACAGGCTGTATTCGGAGCGCCTGATTCCACCTGGCTGTGGCTAATCCAGAGCGTCGACACTGTCACGCGCAGTAACAAGTGCATGCCAGCGCCACAAATTGCTCAGTCCCGCGTCTGGTTTCAAACCAACCAAGGTGCGGGCAAAATCCACGCCGCAAATCAGCGTTATGTCGGCTACGGTAAAACGCGAGCCCGCCACATACTCCGAGTTCGCGAACTCCTTATCGAGTCTTTCATAATACTTGTTCACATTCACATCGCTGACCGCTTTCGCCTCCGGAATAGTTTTGTAGATTCCCATCTTGGCAACGATGGGACCGTTTACCCAGGACACACCGATCTGCGACCACAACTCGGTTTCCATCTGCCGATTGCGCATTTCGATAAAACCCATTTCGTAGGCATCAGTGCCGAACAGATTCGGCTGCGGATGAATCTGTTCAAGATAGCGACAAATCGCGATCGACTCAGACAGGTAACGGCCATCGTCCAATTCCAGTACCGGTAGCTTGCCGCTGGGATTTTTCTGAAGAAACTGCGGCGTTTTGTGCTCGCCTTTCATCATGTCCACCTGGACCAGATCGTAGGCTATGCCTTTCTCGGCCAGAAATATTTTTACCTTGCGCGGATTTGGCGCCGTGCCGTAACTGTAAAGTTTCATCAGCTTATTCCTTAATTCCTTATTCCTTATTCCTTATTCCGGATCCCGTTTGCGATCCGCACTCAGGGTATCCCTGACATAACCGGATAAGGGTTTCTCTTTGCCGAGATTATTTACCAGGATCATGGTGCCACCGAGAATGGAGACACCTATTGTTACGCCTAAAATAAATGAGATGCGCAAAAACATGTGAATATGAATGCCCGTGTAATACTCACCGATTATCGAGATTGCATTGATCAGCACGAAGGAGATACCGAAAACCAACCAGACGATTTTTCTCATGCGGTCTCCTGCGTGCGCGATTACATGTTGCATTCCAGGTTAATTGCTCAGGGCAATCGATATGCCACCAGCGCGCCAGGCGTATCGGTGCGTGAGCTGCCAATCTGTACCACGATGTACTGCTTGCCCTCGTGCAGATAAGTCATCATGCCGTACTGGGCCGGGGCCGGTAGCGGCACACTGGCCAGAATCTCTCCGGTGAATTTATCCCTGGCATTGAGTGTGAGGGGATCTTCATCGGGCTCGAACTGCACCCCGCCTTCGCTCATCGCTCGCGCCTGCACCAGAACATCACCGGTGACCATCTGGATCGACCAGCCGAGTCCGCCAGTAGCAGGCACATCTACTCCCTGCAGCATCGGATGATTTTTGAATAAATCCGGAGTCGGGCCGATTGGCAAAGACCAGGTCTTGTCACCAGTATTCATGTTGTATGCGGTGAGCTGGCTTTCCATGGGCTTGTACAGGGGAAGGCCTTCGATTGTTGGCAAGCCGCCGCCACCGCCACCGGGCAACCAAGCTGCTACCGTGCGACCGGTCGTAGGAGTACTGTTAGGAGTTACACCACCTTCACCCGGACGCGGATAATTCGGATTGTCGCGATCGACGCCATTCGTCGCCTGCATGAAACCAGGGGCGAAGCAGCTGCGACTATGGGAGTTGTACATCATGCCCGTGCTGGGATCGGCCACCGGTGGATGTGGAATGATATTACCGCCACCGAGGCAACCGATGTTGTTGATGAAATCGTTGTCATGATCAGCTGGCAGTGGTGGCACGTAGAGGCCGCCTACTCGATAGCCATTCAGAATCACCATTGCCTGTTCTTTCAATGCCGGCGTGTAATCGATAACGAATTCTTCGGTCAGACCGTTGGTGACAATCGGATCCACGGGTTCTGGCCAGGTCGGATAGGGTTGGGTCGGAGAGGTCCAATTGCCTGGCACTTCAGTTTGCATGACCGGACGTTCTTCAATCGGCCAGATCGGTTCGCCAGTCTCGCGATTGAATGCGAACACGAGCCCTTGTTTCGTATTCTGGATCAGCGCCGGAATGAGCTGACCGTTCACCGTGAGATCCATCAGCATCGGCGGCGTCGGCAGATCGTAGTTCCATTGATCGCTGTGATGAATCTGGAAATGCCAGCGACGTTCGCCAGTTTTGACATCCAGTGCCAGCACGCTGCCACCAAATAAATTGTTACCGGGGCGATGCCCGGCATAAGACTGCACGGTGGACGCATTCGTCACCATGTACACCAGACCCAGCGCCGGATCGGCCGAGGCCGGTGCCCAGGTGGAGATGTCGCCGGAGAAACGCCAGGCATCGTTCAGCCAGGTTTCGTGTCCGACTTCGCCGGGGCGCGGAATGGAATGAAACTTCCACAGGAAGGCACCGGTGGCGGCATCAAATCCCATGATGTCACCCGGCACGTTTTCGATGCGAGTCTGGCCATAGCTCGGTTGATGACCAACCAATACCACGACCACACCATTCACCACGATCGGTGGTGCCGAGGCAGTGACCATGCCGAGCTCACGGGGAATGCCGTAATCAGCATCATAGCTGCCGCCAGCCACCAGATAATCCTGCCAGGGACCCCAGTCTTCCACGAGGCGCGGAATCAGGTCGACTACACCGGTTTCCGGAAAGCCGCCAACCGGGAACGCGGTGCCCCAGTTCTCCAGCGGTAAGCCGGTTTTGGCATCCAGTGCCCACAGGAAGAAACCCGGGGTAGTGATATAGATAACACCACGGCCATTCACCTCGGCATAGGCCACGCCTTTACCGTAAGCCTGGCGCGGCGAACGCTGGTGCCGAATTGTTTCCGGTTCACGAAATGTCCACAAGTTCTCGCCGGTTGCCGGGTCGATCGCGACTACCTGACGGCGGGGTGTGGCAACTGTATATAGTGTGTTCTCTACATAGATTGGCGTGGCCCGTGAGAAATAGTCGAGATTGGGGCCGAAGTTATCGCTGCGCCAGATCCAGGCCTGCTCGAGGTCGGCGAAATTGCTGCGATTAATCTGGTCGAGGGGCGAATAGCGCGTGTGTCCGGCATCGCCGCCGAGGTACCGCCATTCGCCATTTTCTGTGCCGGGCAGCTGCTGGGCGGTAGCCAGCATCGTGGCCAGCAGGCCGCTCACTGCTACTATAGTTTGGACGATTGGTTGCGGTAACTTGAATGTGGGCGCAATGCTCATGAACTGGTTCCTCTGCTTCTGGTTATGGACGCGCTCTGCTGAAAGCTATTTTTGTCTACATCTCTCTATTGTTAAAGGCGTCTCTGGAACAGGAGAGTAAGAGCTTGAGAGAACGAAGTCCACCAGCAGGGCGAAAGCTTGGTTTGCCTTGGCAAATTCATTTATCCTGTCGCCTCAAAGTTGTTCCTGCATTTGCATAACCCGCTGGCGTTACCGGGTCTTCTGGAGATAAATCGATGCCTACCCTGTTTTCTGGCCATGTTCTGTTTGGCACCCGCCTGGCGCTCGTTGCCGGCATTAACCTGCTGCTCGCTATGCCGACTCTGGCCCAGCCGCCGATCATTCAGCCCGGGCTGCCCGGCCAGCCGAGCCGTTTGATCACAGCTGAAGCAGCGTCCAATCTCGCCAGCATTCAATTCTCTGACGCCGACGTGAAGTTCATGCAGGGCATGATTTCCCATCACGCCCAGGCGATGGAGATGACAGCATTCGTGGCAGCGCGCTCGCAGCGCGAACCCGTGCGCTTGTTGTCCGAGCGCATCTCCCTGTCGCAGGATGACGAGATGTCGATGATGCGGGACTGGTTGTCGGAAAAAGATCAGACCATACCTGCGCCGGATGCCCACCACGCCCATGCTGCCGAACTGATGCCCGGCATGGCCACGACTGAAGACATGGCGCGACTGGAAGCAGCCACAGGTGCCGAGTTCGACAAGATTTTCCTGGAATTAATGATCAAGCATCACAGTGGTGCAGTAGAGATGGTAGAGACCTTGCTGAAGCAGCCTGGCTCTGCCCAGGACTCAGTGTTGTTCGCCTTTACCTCGGACGTTACTGCCGATCAGACCAGCGAGATCGAGCGCATGGACTCCATGCTCGCCGGCTTCTCGCCCGATCCGCGCGTAAACCTGAAACCAGGTTTTGACGATGCCGGACAGGCGTCACTCAATATGCAACTGGTCATCGCCATTCCCAAGCCCGATGGCTTCTTCGATCCAGCCAATCCATCCGGCTTGCCCATGAGCCGCGAAACCGATGCCGAACAAACCCTGGCGCCAGATGCCGACACACCAGCTGCTGACGCTGCGCAAAACGTAAGCTCCACCGCGCAGGCCAGCAATGCGGTCGAAACACCAGTAGCCGATGACCCGGAAGACGAGCAGTCTGAGCCACGTCCGAGCCTGCTGAATTTTGCCAACACCGATCTCACCTTTGCTGGCGACGTATTGATTGCCGGCAACTACCACGGTTTCAATGCCTACGACATCAGCAATCCGCGCGCGCCACAATTGTTGAGCTCAGTGGTGTGCCCCGGCGGCCAGGGTGACGTGTCCGTCATCGGCAACCTGCTGATCCTGTCGGTAGAACAAACCCGCGGCCGCCTCGATTGCGGCCTGCAGGGTGTGGCCGAACCAACCAGCAGCGATCGCTTCCGCGGCATCCGCATCTTTGATGTGACTGACTTTCGCATGCCGATCCAGGTGGGCGCCGTGCAAACCTGTCGCGGCTCCCACACCCATACCGTAGTCACCGATCCCGATGACGAGGGCAATATCTATGTGTATGGCTCAGGCACCAGCTCAGTACGTCCCGGTGAGGAGATGGCGGGCTGCACGGATGATTCACCCTTTGAGAATCCGGAATCCGCGCTGTTCCGCATCGACGTAATCCAGATTCCAGTGAACAATCCGCAAGATTCCAGCGTCGTCAATCGGCCGTATATTTTCTCCGATCCCCAATCCGGCATAGCGGCAGGTTTATGGGAGGGCGGCGACCACGGTGATGGTACCCAGACGACCAGTGAGACCAACCAGTGTCACGACATCACTGCCTACCCGGAAATCGGCCTTGCTGCCGGCGCCTGTTCCGGTAACGGCATCTTGCTGGATATCTCCGATCCGGTGCATCCGGTGCGCCTGCACGAAGTGATCGACACCGGTTTTGCCTATTGGCATTCCGCCACCTTTAACAACGATGGCACCAAGGTCTTGTTCACCGATGAATGGGGTGGCGGTTCACGTCCACGCTGTCGCGCACAGGACCCGATCGACTGGGGTGCCGATGCGTTCTACGACATCGTCGATGGCAAGATGCAATTCCGCAGTCACTTCAAGCTGCCAGCGCCGCAAACCGACACCGAGAACTGCGTAGCCCACAACGGCTCACTGGTGCCGGTGCCCGGTCGCGATATTTTCGTGCAGGCCTGGTATCAGGGCGGCATATCGGTCATCGACTTCACCGATTCCTCCAACCCGGTGGAAATCGCGTTCTTCGACCGCGGGCCACTGCATGAAGAGAAACTTATGCTGGGCGGATACTGGTCGGCATACTGGTTTGGCGGCTTGATCTATGGCACTGAAATCGCCCGTGGGCTCGACGTGCTGTCACTCTCCCCCAGCGATTACCTGTCTGCCAACGAAATCGCCGCGGCCTCGTTAAAGGAGCCCGGTGTCATTGTTAATGCCCAGCAACAGAAACGGCATCAATGGCCAGCCGAACCGGTAGTAGCCCGCGCCTATCTGGATCAATTGCTACGGGACAATGTGATTGACGCAGCCCAGCAGCAGGCCTTGAACTCAGCATTAGACAGCGCCACCAGTGCACTCGCCGACAACGGTCGCCGCGATGCAGCTACCGCCGCGCAGTTACAAACGCTGGCCACCAATTTCACGGCGGAAGGCAACCGTCGCGATGGCATTACCCAGACTCGATATCTGGGTTTGGCAACCACCTTAAACGGCTTGGCAGAACGCCTGCGCTAGAGCGTGTCACAGACACAGCTACACCATGTGTGTGGCTGTGTCTCGATTACTTGCGCGGGGAATTAGGGTACACTGGCTCCGCTTGAAAAAAGGCAGGTCAGTTTCAAACTACAAGTTTCGCAACAAAAATGACTTTTCGTTTTCCCCTGGAGGATTATATGAAATTCGGTATGACTAAAAAATTAACTGCAATTGTACTTATGGGTCTGTGCTCACAAGTGGCGTTGGCTGATCCAGTCAGTGCCAGAAAAACTGTTGCCGGCATTCTCACTGGCATGAATCATTTCGCCAGCGATGAACAAAAAGCCCAGTTAATGGCTATTGCTGGTGATGAAAGTTCAGGTAGCGGCATGCAGATGATTGCATCTGCCGTACATGACATTCAACACGCTGCAACTGCAGAAGGCAAAGAAGCTATGGCTCAAGTTATGGCTGCCGACGCTGCTCCTGCCGAAGTGAAGGCATTGGCAAAAGTCGTTGCTGACTTTAACCATATGGCAAGTGATGAAGCCAAAGCCGTATTAGCTGGCCTGTAATTTCAGCAATTTAACTTTAGTAAATTTAACTTTAGTAAACTACGAGTTCACACACTTTGGTTCACGCGGGTTAAGTTGCAAAAAGCAAGTTGCTAAAAAATGCGGGGACATCCACACGGATGTCCCCGTTTTTTTCGCCCGCTCTCTTCAAATTTTAGCCAAAGAATTGAAACCATGACTGACCGAAACTTTGACGAACTGGCGGATCGCTTCGAGACCAAATTGTATGGTCACTGGCGCGGCCAGATCCGGTTGCAGTTGGTCACAGAGGCGCTGTTGCAGGATGCCAACCGCCTGCAGCAGTCACAACCGCTGCGAGTGCTTGATGCCGGCTGCGGCCTCGGCCAGATGAGTCTGTTACTGGCCGAGCGTAGCCACCATATTACTGCGTGTGATGTTTCTGGCATTCTGCTGGAACGAGCACGCGCGCGCATCGCTGCAGCCAATCCGGAACTCCTGCAGCACATCGACTTCCATTGTTGTCCGCTGCAATCTATCGGCGCGCATGTGGAGGGTCAGTTTGACCTGATCATATTCCACGCTGTACTGGAATGGCTGGAAGATCCGCGCGCCGGACTGCAGAGTCTGCTGCCTCTGTTAAAACCTGGCGGCGAAATGTCAGTGTTGTTCTATAACCGCCACAGCATCATCTTCAAGAATTTGCTGCGTGGAGATTTTCGGCGCATCGATGAGCAGGATTTCAAAGGCGATTCCGGCAGCCTGACTCCAATCAATCCATTGCTGCCTGCAGACGTGGCCGCATGGCTGCATGCAATGTCACTCACCGTCACGAGCCAGCGCGGCATTCGCACATTCTATGATTACATGGAACAGAATCTGGACAAAAACAAGCCAGCCAAGGCTTCGCTCGACGATATTATGCGTATGGAGAAAAAATTCAGTACACTCGAACCTTATCGAAGTCTGGCACGCTATCTGTTATGGCACTGCCGCAAGACACCAGAAGGCATCTGATATGAAGCAATTGCTCAACTACGCATCAAGCTGTGCTCTGGGCGGCATTTTTTCCCTGTTGGTGAGTCAGAGCGGGTTCGCCCAGGATGGCACCGCTTATTACATGGCAAACGAAGGCTTGATGGTCACACAAGGCGAGACCAAGATTCTGTTCGATCCCTTGTTTCGTAACGGCTATGGTCAATACCTGCTAATCCCGGAAGAAATGGAGGCCGCCCTGTTTGCTGGTCGCGCTCCCTTTGATGGGGTAGATGCCATCTTCATCAGCCATTTTCATGGTGACCATTTTTCCCCGGAATACATATTACGTTTGTTGCAAACACAAACTGCAATTCAATTGTATGCACCGATGCAGGCAGTAATCACCTTGCGTGCTGAAACCAGCAATCAGGACGATGTCGTATTTGAACGAGTACATGGGGTGAGTCTGGCGTATATGGATACGCCGGTGTCGATGACGATGGCTGGGCTGTTTATCGAGGCCGTGCGCATACCACACTCAGGCTGGCCAACTGGTCGCCTGGACGTAGAAAATATAGCCTGGCGCGTGACCTTGAATGAGACCACGACTGTGCTGCATATGGGCGACGCTGATCCCAACGACATGCACTTCGCCCGCGACGCGGCCTATTGGGAGCAGACGCCCCCGCACATGGCATTTCCACCCTACTGGTTTCTCGACTCCAATGAAGGACCGCAGATTCTGCGCGAGCGCATCAAATCCAGGCGCATCATCGGCGTGCACGTACCAGTGACAATTCCGGCTGACCCGATCCAGCGCCCTTATAGCCTGCGTAATCAGGACCTGTTCGTCAGTCCGGGCGAGACGCGGGTAATCAGCCACGATTGAGTCGCTATCCCCCATCACCCAACTGTTCTCCTTGATTCTTCAGACCTTTTGGTTAACTATGGCGCCTAGCCCTCGATCTAATAATAAGCCCTATAATCAGCACTAAAACCAGAAGGGAATAGCCTTATGAAAACCGCAACGCTGCTTTGCAGTTCAGTCCTTACCCTGGCCCTATTTTCCGCCGCGGCCCTCGCCCAGACTACTAACGACTACACCGTTCCAAGAACCATTGACGGGCATCCGGATTTCCAGGGTGTGTGGGAAAACAATTCCATCACCCCCGTAGAGCGCCCCGATGTGTTCGGGACCAAAGAGTTCCTGACCGATGAAGACGTGGCTTTTCTGCAAACACGGCTGTCTGAAATTAATCAGGAAGGCGGCGATGCCTTGTTCGGGGAAGGCGTCCTGGAAGCGGTGTTCAGCGGAGAAGTGAAATCCTATGATCCATCCACCGGCAACTACGACTCACAATGGATGGTAGATCGCAAAATTCACCGGCGGACTTCCCAGATCATTGATCCGCCCAATGGCAAGTACCCGCCGCGTACCGAACCTGCCATTGCCATGGCCAAGGCCGATGCACAGCATCGCGCAGAGCATCCAGCCGATTCCTATACTGACCGGCCACTGGGTGAGCGCTGCCTGTCCTTCGGCGCACCACGCCTGGGAGCCGGTTACAACAGCTACTGGCAAATCGTGCAAACCAGGGACACCGTAGCAATTATTCAAGAGATGGCCCATGACGTGCGCATCATTCCCCTGGTCGAAATGCCCCATATCCATGCGAATATCAAACTGTGGCACGGCGACTCGCGGGGTTATTGGGAAGCTGACACGCTCGTGATTGAAACCAAAAATTATTCAGACAAGAGCAGCAGCGGACCAGACAACTCGCAAAAAATAAACGTGGAACGCTTCACCCGGGTCGCCGCTGATTCTATCCAGTATCAGTTTACTTCCCACGACCCCGGAACTTACACCGCACCCTACACGCGGGAAATTATTCTCGATTTAACCCCGGATGCAATTTACGAATACGCCTGTCACGAAGGCAACTACGGGATGGAAAATATCCTGTCCGGCCACCGCGCTGAAGAACGATTGGAAGCCAAAAACTGATCCGGCGCAGGGCAACTAATTACAGAGGCTGTTATGAAAATATTCCTTATCCTTGCCACATTCAGTTCGGCATTGGCTGGTTCGGTTGCTTTACACGCGGCTGACGCTTACACGACTCCGCGTACCGAGTGGGACCAACCGGATTTGCAGGGAGTATGGAATTTTTCCTCAAACACGCCGATGCAACGCGCTTCCCGCTATGGCGATCGCCAATTCCTCACCCCGGAAGAAGTAATCGAGATGGTGACGGCACGGGCGGCGCGCGATGCGGGTTCGGATGCGGCGCTACCTATTGGCGGCGTGGATGAGTCTTACAACGATTTCTGGATAGAGAATGCCGGTATCGGTGGTGATGTCAGAACGTCCCACATTGTCTATCCCCTGAACGGACAAATGCCGGCGCTGGTTGCAGGCGCAGTCGTGCAGACTGGTAATTATGGAGCAGAGACTACCGGTGAGAGCCGACCGGCGCGCCTGATGGCTGGCGGCATTGGCCGTGATGGCCCGGAAGATCGCGGCCTGTCAGAGCGCTGCATTGTCGGCTTTAACGCCGGACCGCCATTTTTTCCCAGTCTGTACAATAACAATGTACAGATTTTCCAGAGCAAGGATCACGCTGTGCTCATGACTGAGATGATTCACGACGCGCGCGTGGTGCCATTGTATGCCTCGCAGGCAGAGCTGCCGGTACTGGATGCCGAAGTTGGTCTTTGGTCCGGTGATTCAAGAGGCTACTGGGATGGCGATACCCTGGTTGTGGTAACGCAGAATTTCAATGGCCTCACTGCCAGTTATGGCACTGCTGGCACTTCCGACACCAAGCTGCTCACTGAGCGCTTTACACGCCGCGGCGCCGCCACTGTGGATTATGAATTTACCATTGAAGATGCTGCCACTTACACCGACAAGTTCACTGCTGTCATTCCAATGACCAGAGTAGCAGGACAGTTGTACGAGTATGCCTGCCATGAAGGCAATTACGGCATGGTGAATATTTTGCGCGGCGCCCGCGCCGAAGAAGCGATGGCGGCGTCTGAAGCGGGCCGTTAAACTTTAGCCCGGACTAATCTGCTGGTTGCAGCATCGTAATCAATGCCTGCGTGTGTTCGGCGGCCTGAATCCCGAGTGGAGTCAGATAACCGCCATCCTCAAGCGTGATTACGTGTTTGGCGAATAGGCGTTGGGCAGATCTAATGCGCGCCGGTTCAGCATCATGATGTATTTTTAATCCACCCTGATGACTGTTCAGATTAAACAGATTTAGCAGTTCCAGTTCTTCTAAAAATTCCTGACTCAAGTGCATAATGACCGTCTCTTCGTTATTCTTTTAGTCACTGTTTTAACCGACAGTGTGGACTGCAGGATAACACGGGTCAGCGCGATCAAGCCCGCCATAGTGTGAACAGAAAGCAGAATAATAAATGCGTTCAATCCAATCCCTTGTTGCCTGCATCCTCTTGCTGGTCATGGTCCCTGGCACCCTTGTGCAGGCGCAGACAGTGGCAGCTGCAGCGCATGGCGTGCGCAACGACCTGCCACGTCCCTATGCGACGCAACGGGATTGGGGAAAATTGCCGGCAGGCACGCCCTGGGCGGCAGTGACAGCCATAGAGCCATCGCCCGATGGACGTTTTATCTACGTCATTCATCGCTGCCTGAACAATTCCTGCGAGGGCCGCAGCGAGGACCCGATTTTGCAATTCGACTATGACGGTAACCTGATCTCCAGCTTCGGCGCCGGTCTGTTCGTATTCCCCCATGGGGCCGCGGTCGATAGCGCGGGCAACTTGTGGGTAACTGATGCGCGCGGCAATGACCAGTTGGGTCATCAGGTCTTCAAATTTGATGCGGCAGGAACGGTGCTGATGACATTGGGCCAAAAAGGCCAGGGCGGTTCCGTGCCAGCACTGTTGCAGCAACCGAATGACGTGGTGATCGATCCGGTGGATGGTGACATCTTCGTCGCCGACAGCCATCGCGGGGGCTTGAACAACCGCATCGTGCAGTTCGCTGCCGATGGCACTTATATCAAGCAATGGGGCGGCAAGGGTGCTGGCCCGGGCCAACTAAGTGAACCCCATTCCATCGCCATGGACTCGCAAGGCCGCCTGTTCGTCGGTGACCGGGAAAATAACCGCATCCAGATTTTCAGCCAGGCCGGTGAATTTATCGATGAGTGGCGTCAGTTCGGGCGCCCCAGCGGACTGTTCATTACCCCTGATGACATATTGTATGTAGCTGACTCCGAATCAGGACCAGACACTGGCGCCAATGAGCTGTCGGGAATCATGAAAGGCATTCGCATCGGTTCTGCTGTGGATGGTTCGGTAACCGCGTTTATCGAAGACCTGGAACCCCTGCGTGATGACCATTCCGGTGCCGAAGGTGTAGGTGTCGATGCCCGTGGCAATGTGTATGGCGCCGTGGTACGCCGCCAGATGTTGGAGCGTCATCTACGGAATTGAAGGCGTTGAAGGGGACACTCTATTTGTTGGCTCGAAGGCGGTCATCTCAGCCCAAACACCCCTATCCAAAATGTTATGTCCGCATTGGTCTGGTAGCAGTCATTTACCCAGTTTTAAAGAAATCAGTGAAAATTGCTAATGCCGGTTTTCAGAGTGAAGAAGATCTTTTGGTTTAGATGTGCCCGAAAGAAAAACGAAGACATCCACAAATCAGCCTTTGTTGGTGAAACCAGCAGTTCATCAGCAAGGCTAAGCAGTAGCGATTCAATTGAACAATGAGGATTGCAAGGCGCCCCTGGCCCAGCTAAATCACTGGCGTTCCAAAAGCGATCTGTTAGAGTTTCCCGCACCATAACAATCCCCCGCAGGCATGGTCCGGCACTGCGTCAGGTACACCCATGAGCGGTATCCTCCAGGAGTTAAAAAGACGCAAGGTCTTTCGGGTCGCGGCTGTCTATGGCGTTGTAGCCTGGTTATTGACCCAGGTATCCGATGTGGTGCTGCCCACCTTTGGCGCGCCGGTGTGGGTCAACCAGACCTTCATCTTTTTATAGTCGGTTTTCCTATTGCCCTGGTCCTGGCCTAGGCCTATGACACCACGCCTGAAGGCATTAAGCCGCAGGCGCTGGTGCAGGCGTCACCGGGGCTGCCAGCCACGTCAGCGCAACCCATCAACTACATCATCCTGTTAATTGTTTTATTAGTGGCCGGGTTTCAGGTTACCGATCGGTTTCTTTCTGCGACCGATACACCCGTGCCGCGAACGGCTACAGGCAGCGGCACTGGTGCTGCACTAAAGACCCTGCGCACGGAACTCAATCTCGGTCCCATCGAGAGACACTTAAACTCATTTCAAAGTAATTCCTCTGCTATGGATTTGTCAGCGGATGGCTCACTACTGGTCTACTCCAGCTTCAAGGACCTGAAGCACCGTATTAATGTACGCAACCTGCAGGAACTCGATTCCCGAGTTCTCGTGGAAGCAGATATGCACATAGAAAGTCCATGGATATCGCCGGGTGGTGAGTGGGTGGCTTACCAGGGCGGACCCGAATTGTATATTGTGCCTATATCCGGCGGCACGCCCAGCATCGTGGCTCGCGGGCTGAACGTCAATTCTCACCGCTGGCTAGACAATCAGTCATTAATATATGGACTGACCAATGGCAGCTGGCATCGCTATTCGCAGCTGACCGGGGAAACAACACTCTTGTCTGATGCGGCCGAACTGGTTAATTTCCGCGACCCGCACCCGCTTCCCGATAGTGAGTTTGTGCTTTTTACCACCGCGCAAACCAGCCGTTACGATAATCCTTCAACCGTTGCCTTTAATTTTCGCACTGGAGAAGAGAAAACCCTGTTGAATAATGCATTTGGAGCGCGTTATGTGGAATCGGGCCATCTGCTATTTATGCGCGACAGCACCTTGTGGGCAGTGCCTTTCAATCTGGCGAGTTTGCAAATAGGCGGCGTAGAAAGACCGGTGATCAGGGGCATTGAAAACCGAGCCAGCGCTCCGGCCCCACAAGGTTTCTATGCTGTCTCGCGGCAAGGACTCCTCATCTATATCTCTGGTGTTGAGGTTGGCGGTTCCGGGTCCACAACATTGTTGACCTGGATTAACAGCACCGGCGCCGAAATCGATCTTGGCCTTCCCCCAGGAAATTATTTGGACCCGGTGCTGACAGCGGATGGGCAGCGCCTCGCAGTTACGGTACTAGAGCAAGATGGCACCAGCAACGTATGGGTGCATAACCTTAATCAACCCGGCATATTGAACCGGGTGACAACCTCCGGACTTGCCGATAACGCCATCTGGACTCCCGATGGTCGCGACTTGATCTATACTGAGGCGGATAACAATCTGCTGCGTATCAATGGCTCTGGCGCGGGCACTGCTACGAGTCTGATGACCTCCGATACTCTCATATACGCACGCGCATTCACTCCCGAAGGCGACCTGTTGATCGATTACAACTTCGGTGGAAACACCGATATCCATCTCATCAATCTGAATAATGCTGAGATGCTGCAACAATCACTTCTGGCTAGCGAGATGAACGAACAATTTGCCAGTGTTTCACCCGACGGCAAATTGCTGGTGTATGCCAGTAATGAAACCAGACGCTTCGAGATTTACCTGCGCCCTTATCCCAATGTGAATGACAACAAGTGGCGCATCAGCGCGAACGGTGGCACTCAGCCGATATGGAGTAGCACCGGGAATGTATTGCATTACCTGACTATGGAAGACACATTGATTTCAGTTGAGGTGCAGGCAGAGACGCAGTTTCAAGTCGGGCAGCAACAAGCACTGCCACTCGAGCGCATCATTAGCAGAAATGCCCCTGCCTTTGCAGTAGCACCGGAAGGCGATCGCTTTCTTTTTATGAAGTATCTCACGGACCAGGCGACAGTCGATTCATTGCAACGTGGTGGGCAGCAACCGGTGTACGCCGTGGTGGTAGAGAACTGGTTTGAGGAATTGAGGGAACTGGTGCCGGTGAATTAAGGCGCATCAGCAAACTGTAGAATTGGGGTCAGAGTAAAAATACAGTAGTTTTTAGTGTCCGCTGTTGGCCGGAAGCAGCCGTGCTGGCTATCAACCCTGCTATGCTAGACTCCTTGTCCAAATAAAGCCGTTAATGCCTGCTCGCCAACAATAAGAACTGGAACCTTCATCTGATGGGTAATCTGTTTCAAGAGTTGAAACGCCGTAATGTCTACAAGGTAGCGACGGTCTACCTGGCGCTCAGTTGGTTGTTGCTGCAAATGGCCGACACCCTGTTTCCTGCGTTTGACATGCCCGACAGTGCAATTCGCATCTTCGCCGTGATGTTATTTTTTAGCTTGCCGTTGGTGATTGGTCTTGCCTGGGCATTCGAAATAACGCCTGAGGGGATTCGCAAGACTGAATCGGCAAGTAACCCTGCCGCAATCAAATTCACCAAGCGAGATTATGCATTCAGTGCGGTGGTCGCGCTGCTAGTTGTCGTGGTGGTTAGTCAACAACTGACGATAGTTAGAGATCCGACTGTGGTAGAAATCCCGCCTGGCGAAGCCGCGATTGGCGATGTGAGTTCCAACGAGGCAGTAGCTACGGCGACACTGGCTGAACTATTGGAATCATTACCCGCAGACTCTGATAGCTCCACTGAAAAATCAATCGCCATCTTGCCCCTGAGCAACCTCAGCCCGGACCCTGACAATGCTTTTTTTGCCGCAGGCATACACGAAGAAATCCTGAATCAACTAGCGAAGATAGATGATCTGCGGGTGACGTCACGCACTTCAGTAATGCGGTTTGAAGGCAGCGCTATGAGTATTAGCGAGATTGCGTCCGCGCTGAACGTGGACAATATTCTGGAGGGAAGTGTGCGCTATGCCGGCAACCAGGTACGGATTACCGCCCAGCTGATTCGCGTGAGTGACGACTCTCACCTGTGGTCGGAAACTTACGAGCGGGAATTGGCCGATATTTTCGCCATCCAATCCGATGTGGCGATGGAGGTCAGTAGAGCACTACAGGCCAGGTTGTTACCCGAAACCCAGGCAAAAATTCAAATCCCGGGATCCATCAGTACCGACGCCTATAGCCTGTTTCTGCAAACGCGTTATCGCCAGGACCAGGCGAGTAATCGACAAACATTGGCAGAAGATGGATGGATCATGCGGGGAATTACAGATATGCGTCGAGCCATTGATTTAGGCCCGGGTTTCGCCCGGGCCTACGCCGAACTGGCATTCTTGTTGAGTGCTCGCGGTGCGGAATCCGCGACAGCTGATGGTCTGGATGCATGGCTGGACGAACGTGAGGCACTGGCCGCGCGTGCGCTGGACATCGATCCTGAATTGGGAAGAGGATTTGACTCTCTGGCTGCTGTCCAACGAGCCAGACGGAATTGGGCTGAGGCGGATAACTACCATCAACTGGCAATCTCGGTACCAAGCCCGGAACCCAGGCTTTTTTAAAATTATGCCGTAATGGAATCTCTATTGGGTCGACACGAGAGGGCTTCTATTCTGGCTGGATATGCTACCCAGGCGGAGCCCTCTAGCGCCCATTGGGTGCAGGCAACTGTAGTCAGACTGGCGGCGCGGGATTATGCAGGGGCTCTGGAAGTGGCTGAACGGGTTCGATCCACAGGCGATGAGATGGGCTACCGTCGCCTCCGAGCACAGGCATTGTTCCACCTTGGCAGAGAACAGGAGGCATTGGCAGAAATAATGGTTCTGGATAATGCTTTCCCGGATGTGTCAGACAATCCTGGTCAGTCCGACAACGACATCGATTTTGCATTTGTTCGTTGTGCTCTGGGTAACGTCGGGGCGCTGGAAGAATATCGGCCTGCCGACATCAGTGATCCACTCACACGAATTCGTTTTTCTGTTGCGTTGAGTACTTGCCGCGGCGAACTGGATAATGCGTTCTCAGCAATTCAACAACTTATGGATATTGGAGCGAATGTATTCTTTAATTCCGAGCCATTCGATGTGCTACGAGAAGACCCGCGTTGGCTGGTGGTGGAGCAGTACATGAATTTGCCAGGCAATTAAATAATTGGGTTTAATAAACAACTTCTAGCTAGTAAGCCTCTTTTTGCCTTGTCTGTCCTGCTCTTTTTACCGCTAATCGGAAGCACCCGTTGAAGGGGACATATATGGAGGCTCCGTAAATTTCAACCGAAAGAATTCCTTTTCGCTTCGGCAAACGAACTTCGTCGCAGATATTTAACCCCACATTATTAACAAAACAGCCTTCAGTCAGAGGAAGGCGGCAACGAAGACATATATCCGGCGTTAATGAAGGGGCTACATGCTGAGCAGGCAGCAATGTGACCGTATCCCCCATCTCTTCAAAGCAGTGCCCCCAGTAATGGCCAGGTTAACCCGCTCAATGTCGCGTAAGGCATGCTCGCCAGATAATGCAGCATGCGAGGGATTCTTTGGCAGGCTCAAGACGGGGATCTTTTATCCGCGGACTTGGCAGGGAATATCGATAGACAGTTTTATTGAGATAGTAGACGCCTACATCCGCTGGTACAACAAGGACCGAATCAAGGTCTCAATTGGGTCGCTCAGCCCTCTGGAATACCGAGCAAACATCGGAATCACAGCATAAACCAGTCCAAGTATTACGCCGCACCCCCACTGGGTCAGGTTTCGCTGCAATTCAACAGACTAAGCGCTGGTGCTAGTGCAGGCTCAGGCTTGACGCATTAGATTCCTTTCTATAAAGTAAGGAAAAGTATTTTTAGGAAGACAAAGTTATGACCGTTGCAACGCTGACATCGAAAGGCCAGATCACCATTCCGGCAAGCGTTCGCGCGGCCCTGGGCGTAGTCGCAGGCGATCGTATCGATTTCATCGAAGACGGTGCCGGCAAGTTTGCGATTGTTCCCGCCAGAAAAACGGTGACTGATCTCAAGCATCTGGTATGCAAGAACGCCAGACCGGTTTCAATTGCACAGATGAACTCCATCATTGCACGGCAGGGTGCTGACAGTGGTTTATCGAAAGGTGGTTCGCAAACCAGGGCGCATCGCAAATGATCGGGCTGGATACCAACGTCATCGTCCGGTACATCACACAGGACGATGTTGGGCAGGCGAAAAAGGCGAGCACGCTGATAGAGGCGTTAAGCCCCGAGAACCCGGGATACATTACAGTGATCGTGCTGGTGGAGCTGGTCTGGGTGTTGCAGGGTGCATACCAGGCCAGCCGAGAGCAATTGCTGCAGGTTCTGGAAACGCTGTTGCGCAATCGCGAATTGATAATCGAGGAGTCCGATGCAGTCTGGCAGGCGTTGCGCGCGTTTTCGGCCAGCAAGGCTAACTTTGCCGATTGCATGATTGCAAGTCTTGCCAGCGCCGCGGGTTGTGAATTTGTGGCGACCTTTGACAAGAACGCTGCGAAACTGGCTGGAATGAAACTTGTTGGGTAGTGCGTTGACTGTAGCGGCAAGATTCAAGTGGGGCCAGGATTCAAGTCATAATTCATAACAAAAATAGGCCAAGCGCATGTCCAGGCTGTTACAATAACCAAAGCGCCGCAAGGTAGTCCGTGATAAGTAAATACAGAGGAACGCATCATGCATAATGAAAAAATCGATCGTCGCACCCTGCTCAAGAATTCGATAAAAACCGGCCTCACCCTGGGGGCCATTACCAGCCTGCCACAATGGGCACTGCCCACTCTCGCGCAAGGCGAAGTGCTGGTGCAATTTACTGATATGCCGGAAAACTATTCACGGGGACCGGCATTACCTGGCGCCACTCATTTCCAGGATACGCGCCAGATTGATTCCTTCTATAGCGCCAGCGAAGATTTTTATGTGGTACAGCATTACGGCCAGCCCGAAGTGGATGTGGCCAATTTCAAACTGAGCGTGACTGGCCTGGTGAACAATCCCCGGGAATATACCCTGGCGGATTTGCAGGGCAGGACCCAGTTTGAAATCGATGCCGGGTTCGAATGCGGTGGCAATCGACCCGATAGTTTATTCCAGGGCCTGATCGGCAATGCGAAATGGCGCGGCGTGCGTCTGCGCGAAATTCTGCAGGAAGCTGGCGTTAAACCCGAAGGCACTGAGATCGTCTTCTTCGGCGCCGACAAGGGTACCGAAAATATTCGCGAGACCGATGTCGAACAAAGTTTCGCACGCAGCCTGCCGGTAGAAGAAGCGATGCGCGACGAGAACATGCTGGCGCTGGAGATGAACGGCGAGGCAATGCCGCAATTTCATGGCCGCCCATTGCGCCTGCTGGTTCCCGGTTTCTACGGTGTCGCTAACGTAAAGTGGCTGACGCAGATCCATGTTCAAGACAGACGTTACATGGGCCGCTTCATGGGTCGTGACTATGTCACACTCAAGAAAGAAATGATCGGAAACGAAGCACGCTGGGTGGAGAATTCAGTCACGCGCATACAACTCAAATCCTCCGTCGTACGCGTCACCCGCCTCGGCGATCAACACAAGATTACCGGATTCGTGCTCAACGACGGCACGCCACTGGCCAGTGTGGAAGTGCAAATCGATAACGGTGCCTGGCAAGCAGCCGAGATTGATCCGCAATCGTCCCAGTATTCCTGGAAACTGTTCTCATTGAACTGGAACAATGCAACAGCGGGTGAGCACACGATCGTGTCGCGCGTAACTGATGCCAACGGCAACGTACAGCCGACGGCCGATCAATTGCCGGAAAAAATCAGTCGCTGGGAAAATTATGGGCAGTTTCCACGAACAGTAATGGTATCTGGCTAGGAAACCCGGGCGTAGCCCAATTAGGAAATTACACAAATTGGTTTTTTGAAAGTATCACTGCAGCGAAACCAATAAACTCAAGACAAAAAAAGGGATGGCTCGCACCATCCCTTTTTTATTGCCCAACTCTTGCGAGTAGCAGCTTACTGAGTTTCCAGCGACGTGGTGACTACCGGACCCATGCCCATGATTTGGACGGTGACTTCCTCGTCTTTCGCCATATCATAGTGGTGACCATTTGGTGGCTCGTAAATGAAAGTACCCTGTTCTACGCGCTGCATCTTATCCGGATTGTAGACCCCTGACTCGGGTCCGGTTGACACCCACCATGTACCTTTCAATACGGTGATGTATCGGGCCGTGTTGTGGAAATGAGGACGACTGCCGCGGCCGGGTGCGAACGTGATCTGGATTACGTAGATGCCTTCCTTGCTGGGGTCGCCAAATACATTCACGGTGCGGCTGGTTTCCCCTGGCATCAGGTCTGCCGGGGTTGCAATCATGAAACCGTGTTCATCCTGCGGCACTACCTGCGCCAGCACTGCCTGGCTACCAATCAGCATGACGCCGAGCAGACAGCCGGTCAGAGTTTTAATTGTCTTGTTTTTCATATTCTTCTCCTGTCAGAAAGGTTAATGCTGGAGGGTGTTGCTCCTGCAAAAAAAATCATAGCGAACAAGCGCGTGGCCGCAATATAGCACGGAAACCGCAAGACGAAAGACTCTGGTTGAGGCTGGCGCAGTGCTTCCAATGCAGCCGTCCCGCGATTACAGTGAGCAGACAGGAATTGGTAAACCCGTGGCGCACGGGCTCTACCAGCAAGGCTGTTCAATCAATCCGGAAATAAAAACGAGGCTGCCCATGTTAAATAAATTAATAGTTGGTGGATTACTGGTTGCGAGTCTGGTCGCGGTAAGCGTGCTCAGCGCGCAGCAACGCCCTACCTTGACAGCGGAGCAAGAGGCGCGCCTGCAGATACAGCCGGTTCCAGGCAAGCCGGGTCTGTTCATCATTCCCGGCTTCGACGGCAATATGTCGGGCGGCAACATGGCGGTAAGGGTGACCGATGAGGGTGTCATCCTGGTAGATAACAAGTTTGCGGATAGTTTCGCTGGCATCATGCAGCAGGTGCGCAAGCTGACGGATGCACCGATTCGTTATGTTCTGAATACGCACAGCCACTTCGATCATGCCGGCAGCAATGCCGATTTCATGCCCGCGGCGCAGGTCATTGGCCATGAAAACGCGCGCGCCAATATGCTCCGTAGTGGTGATGCCGGGCCGCCTTCTGTTACTTACGATGGTCGCACCGCGGTGTTCATGGGTGATGCGGAAGTACAGGCGCACTATTTCGGTCGCGGTCACACCAGTGGCGATTCGGTGGTCTATTTTCCTGACCTGCGTACCGTGCATACCGGCGATCTCGTGCTATGGGGCGATCGCATGGATGGCACCACCTTGACGCCGTTTATCGACTATGCCAATGGCGGCAGTGCGCTGGCGTGGACCACGACTCTGGATGGACTGTTGACCTTGGACTTTGATACGGTAATTCCAGGACATGGCCCGCTATTGACGCGCGCCGATGTGCTGGAGTTTCAGGACAAATTTTCCCGCATGATGATGCGCATGACACGCCTGATAGATGCCGGCACCAGCCGCGATGCGATCGTTACCGCAATCGACCTCACTGACCTTAACTGGCCAATGGCGCCGGAACGCTTACAAGCGATCTATGATGAGATCTACAGTCGCTAATCTGTAGCGTTAGCTCAGGGCAATCGAAAACTCACCAGTGAGTCGCTGGCGCTGATCACGATATATTGCTTGCCATCGCTGCCCAGATAACTCATCGGGTTGGCGTTACCGCGACCACTCAAGGTGGTTTCCCACAATTGCCTGCCACTACTCGTTTCCAGTGCGCGCAAGCGATTGTCATCGGTCGCTCCGATAAAGAGCAAATTGCTTCCCGTCACCAGTGCGCCGGCACGCCCCGGGCGCCCGGTTAGTTGACGCTCTGCGGGCAGGGACTCGGTGATACCGATACGCTGCTGCCAGGCTATTTCTCCGGTGCGCGTATCCACAGCAGTGAGCGTGCCCCACGGTGGTTTCTGGCAAGGCATGCTGACGCCATCAATGCGCACTTCAAAACTCGCGGGTCTTGGTCCGGTCAAACTATAGGGGACAGCCGAACCTGCCGGCGCGTCCTCAAGCCAGCCGAATGTGCCAGTGTCAGCGGCAAACACGAACACGTAACCAGAGTTAGGATCATAGGGAGCTCCGCCCCAATTCGGTCCGCCGCCAAGTCCCGGAAATAACAACGTCGCTACACCACTGTCAGGAGTGGGCTTGAAGGTCCAGGGCGAATACGCACCCGCATTGGTAAATGGACCGACCTCGGTGAGCATTGCCAGGCAAGCGCTGACATGTTCCGGGGACGTATCTGCTACAGTCACCAGATCGCTACCGCTATAACTTACACGCGCCATAGGTGGTGTGGCAGGAATCGGTTGCGTAGCCCAGGTCTGTTCTCCGGGCACATCACTCTGGGGTACGGCGCGCTCTTCCACGGCGACCAGCGGCACGCCGGTTTCTCTATTGAGCAGAAACAGATAGCCGGATTTCGTGGTTACCGCAAGGGCCGGTACTGTTGCGCCATTCTGATTCATGTCAAACAGTGTCGGCGGTGCCGGTGGATCATGGTCCCATAGATCATGATGTATGGTTTGAAAATGCCACACATAGTCTCCGCTATGAATATTCACTGCCACGATACTGTTCGCGAACAGGTTGGAGCCCTCGCGGTCACCTCCGTATGCAAACGGCAGCGAGCCGGCGAGAGGTATATAGAGCAGATCACGCTCGACATCTACGGTGAAATAGAAAGGCCAGGCGTTGGCACCCAGTCGCCCCGCCCAGCTATCGGCTTCCCAGGTGTCGTGCCCGAGTTCTCCGGGCTGCGGCACGGAGTTGAATTCCCAGAGCTTGGCGCCACTCAGCGCATCGAATGCACGCGCATTGCCGATTCCACCTGTGGCCCCGCTCGGGGTATTGGCACCAATCACGATCACATCATCGTATACCAGCGGTACGGAAATATAGGGTATGCCAAGGTCGATCTCGCCCCCTTGCCCAAACGCGGTAGCGAGTGCGCCGCTGGCGGCGTCGAGTGCAACGAGGCGCGTGCCGGCTGTGAAATAGATGCGCGGGGCAGCGCCATCGGCTCCTGGCCAGTAACTCACACCTCGGCGCGAAGGCACTCCGGTAGTTACCCCATGGCGCCACAGTTCCGTGCCAGTGACCGGATCAAGTGCAACAACGCGATCGGCCGCAGCGAGGTACATGATCCCGGCAATTACTATGGGAGTAACTTGCGAATTCGGATTACGCGTTGCCGCCTCGGAATCGGTATCGCTGCGCAAGATATAACTCCAGCCAGCGACCAGATTCTGCACGTTGTCAGTCGTGATCTGGGACAGTGCTGAATAACCGGTACCGGCAAGTCCGCCCCGATATTGCGGCCAATCTGTAGCGACGCCGTCTGCCTCTGGTTCGCTTACCTCGGCGCAGGCACCCAACAGTGCAGTTATAAGACTGGCAAGCAAAATTCGGTTGGTGAAGAGCTTAGGCATGGCGAGTACCTGTTCAGAGATTTAGCAATGATTGAATTACATTATTGTTGTGTCAGCTGCAGTGCATGGCGCCTTCTCAACTTGCAGTGTTAGCGATATCAGTAATGCTTGAGGGGCGTGCCAACATGGTCGCTGTTTTGGTGCTGCCAATAAACCATGAATTGCTGTGCTTAAGCAATTGGCTGCGGCGGCATGGGACGCATGCAAAGAAAGATTAGAAGTTCCGGGATTCATCCAGGAAACGATCGAGTTGTTGTCGCAATAATTGATTCTCGCTCTGCAACTGTTCTCTCTGTTCTATCAATTTTTCAACTATGGCTACTGCCGCCCAATCCAGCTCCAGATCGCGATGCAAACGGGCGGCGCGCTGGGCGATAGCGAGCATGGTCGTGTCGAATTCCCATTGCGCAGGTTCAGCGCCAAGCGGTCGCACTATATCGTGCTGCACCAGCTCCACAAACACCGCTTCCGGCAAGCTCACTGCCACGCAAATATCGGTCAGGCTCAATTTGAAATAGTGCTCTGTCATTACCTGGCTCCCGGGTTATTGCTCGAATCCGCTGCGCGGATCGAAAGCGGATTTGGCAGCCAACTCCTGCCACAACTGCTTGCTGGCCGCATCGACCTGTTTTGGCATCACCACCTTGAGCTGCACATACAAATCGCCGTGACCATGTTTGACCGGCAGTCCCTTGCCCTTCACCCGCAAGCGCTGCCCGGTTTGTGCCGCCGGGGCAATCGACAAGCTGATGCGCCCATCCAGTGTCGGCACCTTAACCGTAGCGCCTAACGCCGCTTCCCAGGGCGCCACGGGTAAGATGATGGTCAAATCATGTCCGCTCACATCAAATAATGGATGGGGCGCCAGCTTTACTTTCAGATACACATCGCCGGCTGCGGCGTTACCACTGCCCGTGCCACCCTGTCCCTTCAAACGGATGCGCTCTCCATCTACAGTGCCTTTGGGGATTTTTATCTTCAGCGTTTTGGTCTGGCCTGGGCCACGCCCGCTGTTATCCGCGAGGGTAAACTCGATCGCTTTCGCCGCGTCCTTCAGCATGTCTTCCAGCAACAATGGCAGCTCAATCTCCACATCCTGGCCGCGCTGCGCGAACATTTGTTCTTCCCCACCGAAGTGTGTCTGGTTGCGGCGACCGCCTCCCGGGGTTTGCTGGAAGCGGTTACCAAACAGGCTGGAGAAGAACTCGGAGAAATCGCCGTCACTGAAATTTGCCCCTGTGGCTGTGCTGCTCCAGCCCGGTGGCGGCGTAAAGGCCTGTCCTTTATGACCATATTGCCGCAACTGGTCATACTCGGCGCGCTTGGTGGCTTCGCCTAGCACCTCGTATGCTTCAGCTACATCCTTGAATTGTCGCTCCGCATTGGGCTCCTTCGACACATCCGGATGGTATTTACGGGCCAAACGCCGATACGCCGCCTTGACCGCTTTGGCGTCTGCGTCCGGCTTGATCCCAAGTATGTCGTAGTAATCCTTGAATTCCATTGTGTAACTCAGTGGTCTGTATGTTGCCCAGTATGGCAGATTCAACGTTGGGGCTTGTTGATTTAATTCTATTGTTATTGTTTCTTCGAGTCGCACTGCGGACTGTCAGCTGTAACCATTGTTACTGTTCCTTCGAGTCGCACTACGGACTGTCAGCTCCAACCACTGGCGCCGGCCCTCTTTGTTTCAAGACCAGGGCTACCCTCTCTGCGAAAAAAGCCCTCTAAACTGGTCTTTTTTCTCGCTCGGCGTTGCGCCTTTGACGTGGTCTCCGCTGTCAGTCCGTAGTGCTAGTAGATCGAGCACAAACTGGTGATTTATTGGCTTCGATGGGAGGGTTTTTCGAGTTTCATATTTGGTATTTCGCGTTCGAGTTTTGCTTTTCAAATTGCCTAATGGGAACTGCGAGCGCAGGGTTAGGGGATTGTGTTGGCTCGGCGATAAAAGCGCAGCACCGACTGACCGAGGAAGACCGTTTTCCAGGGCTTCCGACCGAGGGAGGGCACCCCGGAGGGGGGCAAGCTGCCGAGCGGACACAATCCCCTAACCCGGCGCGATCCAGCCACATCATACCAACCAACACGATCCAGCCACATCACACAAACCAACACGATCCAGCCGCATCACACAAACCAACACGACCCAGCCACATCACACAAACCAACACGACCCAGCCACATCAAATACACCAACACGAACCAATAGCCTTTCCAATCCAGAACCCACTGGATTATTCTTCGCTCTATGACATCTCTTATATACCCAACAACCAATCTCAAAAAAACCGAACAACTCAACATCGTCCGCGGGGAAGGTATTTATGTCTACGATGACAAGGGCAACCAGTATCTGGAAGGACTGGCAGGCTTGTGGTGCTCGGCTCTCGGCTATGGCAATGCCGAGCTGATTGATGCCATTACCCGGCAGTTAAAAACCCTTTCTTACTCCCATATGTTTGGCGGCCGCACGCATCCGGTGGCAATGGAGCTGGCAGATAAACTCGCCGCCATGGTGCCCATACCCGATGCGAAAATATTTTTCGCCAATTCCGGCAGCGAGGCTAATGATTCCCACATCAAGATGCTGCATTACTATTTTAATGTGATCGGCAAACCGAAGAAGAAGAAAATCATCGCGCTGGAGCGCTCCTATCACGGCGTCACGATGGCATCGGCAGCACTGACCGGATTAGCTGCGAATCACACCCACTTCGATATACCCGTGGATGCGTTGGGCATACTGCGCGCAGATGCTCCCCACTATTATCGCGGCCATCTGGCTGGAGAAAGCGAGGCCGAGTTTAGCGCGCGGCTGATATCCAATCTGGAGCAACTGATACTCTGCGAAGGTCCGGAGACCATCGCCGCCTATATTGCCGAACCAGTGACTGGAGCGAGCGGTGTGATCGTGGCACCTGATAATTATTTTGCGGAAGTGCAACGACTGTTAACGAAATATGACATCTTGTTCTGGGCCGATGAAGTGATCTGCGGCTTCGGTCGCACAGGCAATGATTTTGGTTCAACGACGATGGGCATCTCACCGCAACTGATGACACTGGCCAAACAATTGTCATCGGCTTATATACCAATCAGCGCCGCCATAATTCCCGGCACGATGTATGAGGCCTTGGTAGAACCGAGCGCACAGGTGGGAGTGTTCGGTCACGGCTATACTTACACCGGTCATCCGGTGGCTTGTGCTGCCGCATTGAAGACACTGGAAATATTCGAGCGTGACCGCCTGTTTGAGCATGCTGCAAAGATGGGCGCCTATCTGCAGCAACAATTGCGTCAGTTCGCCTCACATCCGCTGGTTGGCGAAGTGCGCGGCAAAGGCCTCATCGGCGCGGTGGAGATGGTAAAAAACAAGACCACCGGGGAAGCTTTCCCTGATGGCAGGCTCGGCGCTTTTGCTACCCAGGCTTGTTTGCTGAATGGCTTGTCACTACGTGCGGTCGCCGGCAATTCCATGGCGTTCTGCCCACCGCTCATTATTACTACCGCGCAGATCGATGAGGTGATGGACAAATTTTCCCGTGCATTGGATAGCACGCTCACCTATGCGCAGCTTGAAGAAATGATAACCACATAATAATTGTAAATTAATTCGTATATAGGGGCTCCAATGAAAGCAATAATCAAGTCTCTGTTCTGCTCATTCTGTTGCTTGCTGCTGGCAGCCTGTGATCAGGCCGAGCCTCCGCAAACAGTTATCACTAACGTCGATTTGATTCTGACCAATGGCAAGATCGTTACCGTGGACTCGGCGTTCTCAATACACGACACGGTAGTGGTGGATGATGGCAAGATCGTGGAGACAGGTTCCAACTCTCTGCTCGGCAAATATCAAGCGGGCTCCCTCATCGATCTCGCCGGCAAGACCCTGATGCCAGGTTTCGTGGATTCACACACGCACATTCGCGGTCGGCCTCATCGCTATATCGAGTTGAGCGAAGTGACTTCCATACTCGAGATGCAGGACCTGCTTCGCGCCAAGATCGCGGAGATTGGTGAAGGTGAGTGGATTACCGGTTACGGCTGGTCAGAAGACCTGTATGCAGATGGTATCCGCCCAGTACGACAGGATCTGGATGCGGCGGCGCCAAATAATCCGGTTACTTTTACCCGTGCCGGCGGGCATAGCGCAGTGGTAAACACCATGGCGCTGACTCTGGCTGAAATCACGTTCAGCACACCGGACCCGGAAGGTGGTGTCATCGAACGCGATCAGGAAGGCCAGGCTACCGGCATCATTCGCGAACGCCAGAACATCGTTGACCGGCTGGTACCAGATGATACCTACGAGGAATTGCGCGCGAGTCTCGAAATAAACCTGAATGATCTGCTCCGGCTCGGCATTACCAGTATTACCGATGCGTCCAAGTCGCCGGACGACTACGCCATGTGGGAAGAGATATACGCAAAGCCTGATGTCAATTTGCCCCGCGCCACTCTGCAATTTCAATGGTTCAATCCCGAAGCGATTGCGGAATTGCAGGCGCGCGTCGGTGACGGCACCGATAATCTGAAGATCGGCCCGATCAAGGTATTCGTCGACGGCGGCTTCACCGGACCTGCTGCGTATACCAGGGAACCCTATCTGAACCAGGGCGACTATCGCGGCTATCTCAATATGCCGGAGGATGAATTGATAAGCCTGCTCAACGAGGTGCATGATGCGGGCTGGCAGATGGGCATACATGCCATTGGCGATGCCGCCATAGAACTCGTGGTAGACATTCTGTCCTCCACCCTGGAACGCAATCCGCGTCCCGATCACCGGCACTACCTCAATCATTTCACCATGCGACCACCGGAAGCCACCATGGAGAAGATGGCGGAACATGGGATTCATATTACCCAGCAACCGAACTTCACTTACACACTCGAAGGGCGCTATGTCGCCAATCTGGACGGCTGGCGCCTGGAGCACAATAATCCGATACGATCACCAATGGATCACGGGATCACCGTTGCCATCTCCAGCGATATACTCCCCATAGGACCGTTGGTAGGAATATACGCGGCAGTGGCGCGCAAGGGCATGAGCGGGCGCGTGTTTGGAGCAGACGAGGCGATCACCATTGAGGAGGCAGTGCGTGGCTACACACTGACTGGTGCCTATATGAATTTCGATGAGACAAAAAAAGGTTCGCTGGAACCCGGCAAGTTCGCCGACATGATCGTGCTGTCGGAAGACATACTCACGCTCGACCCCGCACAGATCATGGACATCGACATCGAACAAACCTGGCTTGGTGGTGAACTGGTTTACGAGCAGTAGGACCTCAGCGTGACCAGCAAAAATTCCAGTAGCCAGCAATTGCCTCACCAACAATTGACCAACGAACAATTGACCAACGAGCAATTGGACGCAGCCCAGCCCTCAGGTTTCCGCCGGGTACTGGGGCGCAGCGAGGTACTGGCACTGGCATTCGGCGCCATGATCGGCTGGAGCTGGGTAGTGCTCTCGGGCACCTGGATCAGTTCCGCCGGCACCCTCGGCGCCATGCTTGCATTTCTGCTTGGTGGCGCCGCCATGCTGCTCATTGGTCTCACCTACGCTGAACTCACCGCCGCACTGCCCTACGCCGGTGGCGAACACGTCTGGAGTCAGCGCGCGCTCGGGACAGGTGCCTCTTTTATCTGCACCTGGGCCATCGTGCTCGGTTATGTCTCGGTCGTCACGTTCGAGGCGGTGGCGCTACCCACTGTGCTCGACTCACTGATACCCGGCCTCGACCAGGTGTTCCTGTGGCAGATTGCGGGTTGGGATGTGTATCTGACCTGGGTGCTTACCGGGGTCGCCGGTGCTGTGGTGATGACCTGGATAAATATTCGCGGTGTGCGCATGGCGGCACTGGTGCAGTCCGTTGTGGTGCTGGCGATGCTGTTGGTCGCCATCCTGTTTGTCAGTGGCGCGGTCGTTACCGGCGAACTGGCAAACATGGAGCCACTAATGCGCGATGGCGTTTCCGGCATGACCCTGGTGCTGGTGATGGTGCCGTTCATGTTCGTCGGCTTTGATACGATCCCGCAAGCGGCCGAGGAAATCGATCTGCCGTTTCGCGACATAGGCAGCGTGCTGATGGTGTCTGTGGCGATGGCAATTGCCTGGTACACCCTGATCGTACTCGGCGTTGGTCTGGTACTGGATGCCGCGGCCCTTGCTGCCGCAGCCGCCAATGCCACCATCGTCACTGCAGAGGCGAGTATACGCATCTATGGCGAAGCCGGCGGCATCATCCTGCTGGTAGCGGGTCTCGCGGGCATTATTACCAGCTGGAACGCATTCATTCTGGGCGGCAGCCGCGCCATCTATGCCCTGGCTCGCGCCGACTTGTTGCCGGCCGCGCTGGGTAAACTGCACCCGCACTACCACACTCCGGTAAACGCGATTCTGTTGATTGGTGTGCTATCGATTATCGGTCCCTTCTTCGGGCGACCGGCGCTGGTGTGGGTGGTTGATGCCGGCGGCCTCGGCATCGTCATCGCCTACGCCATGGTGGCCTGGTCGTTTCTGGTGCTCAGACGCAAGGAGCCAGAACTGGCACGTCCCTATAAAGTGCCATTTGGCAGCCTGGTAGGCACACTCGCACTGCTGCTGTCATTTGGCTTGGGATTGTTATATTTACCCGGCAGCCCAGCGGCACTGGTATGGCCGCAGGAATGGGCGATTGTGATCGCCTGGTCAGTGCTTGGTGGCCTGCTGTACTTGTCATCCCGCAAAAATTAAAACGCATGTTTGATCTGGTATTGTTCTTGCGCTGAGCTTATCGGGGGACTGGCGCGGGCGAAGTACAACGGTGGCCTGCGCCAGCTGGTCAATTCCGGATCAAAATTAAAATTTTGTCGAGCAATCATCACCGCTGCACTGCTTGGGGTACACTTGGCAGTGAGTTCAAGTCATGCGGGTGTAGCTCAGTGGTAGAGTCCTAGCTTCCCAAGCTAGTTGTCGCGAGTTCGAATCTCGTCGCCCGCTCCAATTTTCAACACTGGTCTGGAAGTGCGCCGCTTATTTTTCCAGAATCGCTTTGATGGATTCCAGTCGTTCCATGGTGTGCACGTAGCCGGCCTCAACCACTGCATCGAAAGCCTGCCAGTTCAGTAAATCCACATTGCCGAGAGCGGGTTGCAGCAGCACGTCACTGTAGTCACGCACCGTGGCAGAGTTGGTGGTGCCGTTAATCATTCCTGCTCTTAGCAACACCTGAAAAATATTGATGTGCTTTTCCCGGCCGGTCACCATGCGAATGAAATTCCAGAATGGTGGTCCATCGGCTTCGGAAGAATCTGCGGTAAATACGCCCTGCGCGCCTACATCCACTCCGATCACCGGGCCGCGACCTTGCTGCTGCATGATATCCACGGGCAAGTTATTGATCGTAGCACCATCGACAAAGATCTGACCGTCACTGAAGACCGGTGGCAACACCCCAGGAATCGCCACCGAGGCCCGCAACCAGTACCACAGTTCGCCCTGACGATGCACCGCACTGTGACCCGTGGTGAGATTCGAGGATACACAAAAATACGGCAGTCTCAGGTCTTCGATAAGCACGTCAGCAAATTCGCGCCGTAGCAGGCGACTGACCTTGCGTCCGGCCACCAGTGCGATAAACGGAAAGGTATAGTCATCCAGCGGATTGGTGGCGACGAAAGAGCGCTTCATGTGAAACACCATTTGTTGAAAGTCCCATCCTGCCGCGATGCCACCGGCAATGATAGCTCCAATACTGGTGCCACCAACCGTGTCGATGGGAATTGCCGCTTCCTGCAACGCTCGCATCACGCCGATGTGGGCGAAGCCGCGCGCACCGCCGCCCGATAGCGTCAAGCCAAGACCGCGGCCTGTGAGCAGACGTGCCAGTCGCGAACAATCCACCATATTACCAATGTGGTGATGAGGAATGTCTGGCATGAGGTCGAGCCAGCCTCTAGCGGCGTGGGGCACGATGCCATTGAAATTCAGCAGCACCAGCTCCATTCGATATTGCTGACTGGCGTGATTGCCGATGACCGCTTGCCACGGCTGCGGCTTGGCGACCGCATGCGCCAGCAGCAATATCGAATCAGATTGTCGCAGACACAATCGGCTCCAGGCTGTGGCCTGGGAATCGGTAACATACACCACAAAATCATGGCTGCGTTCGATGCCATGAAACCACTGACTGGTATGCTCGGTGCCGCTAACTTGCTGGATCAGAGCGGTGCGCCCAAAGCGTTGCAGGCAGCTGACCAGTTGGGTGGCAAAGGCGACGCCATCCACTTCCGGACTTTGCGGGGCCACGGCAAAGGTCTTCAAGGCGGTGCGCGCTACGACGTTGCAAGCGCTGGGAGTTTTCCAGCCTCTGCACAATTAGACGGGTGATGTGCAACAGCTCGCGCGGATGATTCTGCATCAGTGCATCGAACCCCTGCTTCGGCCAGCGACCCAGTTCCGAGTCGCGCAGGGCAATGATGGTGGCATTGCGCGGATGGCCGGAGATCAAGGCCATCTCGCCCACAGTCTCGCCCGCCACGATATGTCCCAACAAGCGCCGGCCGCCCTGGTTCTGGTCAGCGGCAAAGGCCCCAAGGCAACCAGTGATGACGAAATACACCGCGTCGGCATCGTCCCCGGCTTCGAACAGGGTGGTGCCGCCAGGCCGTGCAAACCATTCAATCTCTTCTGCGATACAGCCCTGTAATTGCGGGCTTAGCTCACTAAACAGTGGCAGGCTGGAAACTACGCTGAGCAGGCTGGGAATGTCGCCGGTAATGCTGGTTTGGGAATCGTTTGGCATGAAGGGGCAGATTGGTTTTTTTCAGAGTTTGGCATCAATCGATGTGTAATCAAAGGGCTTCACCAAAAGTGGTTAAACCAAAGTGGCTAAACCAAAGTGGTTAAACCAAAGCGGTTAGACCAAAGGCGCCAGGGTATTTCAGATTAAACGATGACCCCTTTGATAATATCGCTCTAACCCCATATACTTGTTTCCAGCAATACTTCTACTTATTGCGCCGAACACTTCCACTATAATTGGCCCTCAGGCCTGCACCGACCGCTTCCAATATGCTGCTCACAACTCAATTTGATTTCATGGGGCGCCGCCGTTTAGCGCTCAGTGTCTCGATAGTTTTCATGATCGTTTCGGCCCTGTCTCTGGCAGTCAATTCCCTGCAGTTGGGAATGGATTTTACCTCCGGTATCTCGATACGCATCGGCTATTCAGAATCGGTGGACCTCGATCAGGTTAACGCTACTCTGGATGCCAACGGTTACGGCGAAGCATCGGTCGTGTCATACGGATCTGACCGCGACATTCGCATCATCTTGCCGGTCACCGAAGAAACCGCCGCCGCTGACCAGGCGGAACAGGCCATCGTCCTTGGTGAACGACTGGCTGAACAGCTCCGCGCCAGCACCGAGAGCGAGGTTGTCCTGGCAGGTTCTGATTTCGTCAGTGCCAAAGCCGGTCAGGATCTCGCCGAAAGTGCCGGATTGGGAATATTGGTGGCGCTTGGTGCCGTGATGGTTTACATCTCAATGCGTTTTCAGCTCAAGTTCGCATTAGGTGCCGTAGCGGCCCTGGTGCATGACGTGCTGATTACCCTCGGTGCGTTTTCAATTTTTCGCATGCAATTTGACCTCACGGTTCTGGCCGCACTGCTGGCCGTTATCGGTTACTCCCTTAATGATACTATTATTGTAGCCGACCGCCTTCGTGAGAATTTGCGGCGCCAGCGCCGCGGTAGCGTGGAAGAACTGATCAACCTTTCCATCAACCAGACTCTCAGTCGCACTTTGATTACATCGGGTACCACACTGCTGGTCGTCGTTGTATTGCTGTTTGTGGGCAGTGAGGCTGTACGCGGATTCTGCATTGCCATGACAATTGGTATAGGTGTCGGCACGTACTCTTCTATTTATATCGCCTCTGCTCTGCTGCTCACTTTTAATTTAACGCGCGAAGATGTCGCGCTGCCCGTCAAGGAAGATCTGGGCGCAGTGTAGAATCAGTCTGGTTCCACCCGGAACGATAGCGACTGCCGACTTCGTGAATAAACCAATTCCTGATGCGGCTACCCTTTGCAAACACCAGCTTCGCAAGGTCCAGGTATCGCTCCTTTATTGAAGATGGTATTGGTGAAAGGTAGTTTCAAATTTGTCCGGAGACGGACCTGTCAGAAGTTACAAAAACCGGGAAGTGATCCCCATCCAGCCCCATCTATCCTATCAGGGTTTGGCGTCCTGCTGTTCGCGTCGCGCGCCAGCCAGAATGCCGGCGAGACCGTAGTTTCCTTCATGGCAGGCATATTCGTACAGCCTGTCGTCGGGTCCATGGCGGGAAAGAGTCAACTCCTGGGTGAACGGTTGACTGTAGATTTCGGGATCGGTAACCGTAACCGAGTAATAGATTTCATTTTCATTGACCAGTTCAAGGCGCTCGGTAATTGCAAGCTGGTCAGACGAGACCAACCGAAAATGGGAGATCTCGGGACGGAAATTTTTTGTGTGAACTACCAGCGTGTCACCTTCCCAGTGACCCACTGAATCCCCCAGCCAGTATTTGATTTCTCCCGGGTGATGCTCCTCGTCAAGTCGAACAATGCGCGCATCGTGCACCATTTCACCTAACAGCATCACATAGTCGCCTGTCTGCACGATCTGGAAATTGGCGTTGTAGGGTGTGACTACCATCGGCGGAATGCCGCGGTGTCAAACAGCGCCCAAAACTTTCCACCCGTCAGCGTCCAAAAGTTTCCACTTTTTCAGTCTTGTGAACCCGCTTCTTGCGGTGTTTAAATCGGTAGGAATCGTTGCCGGTTTCCAGAATATCGCAGTGGTGCGTTACTCTATCTAGCAGTGCTTTTACTCATACCGATCTATCGGTTCAGGGCGGCATCCAGAAAAGAAGTGGTAGCAGATGATTTCAAGTTAGGCGAATCGAAAAATGTACCCGAGTGGGTGGCTGTCGCTAACCGAAACTACATGAACCTCCTCGAATTACCCATACTTTTCTATGTAGCGTGCTTGACCAGCTATGTTACCAATACAGCTGAACCGCGCATGATGGTATTAGCATGGGCCTACGTTGTACTGCGAATCCTGCATAGCATCGTCCATTTGAGTTACAACAATGTGTTCCACAGACTCACCATGTTCGCACTCAGTAACATTGCATTGGTGACTATTTGGATATCGCTAATTTCTCATCTGTTGGAAACAGCACGCGTTTAATTTTGAATTAAAGGTGACGGAGGGATTATTTTTTAAGAGGAAACAGCAGAGGAAACAGGGTCAAATCTTGCCCTTTGCGTAAGCACGATCTAATCTGAATTTCACAAAGATCAGAGAATTGAAAACAAATTAGAGAAGATGGATTTATTTTTGCTCCGGGGATGGGCACTAACAAACAAGTACTTAAAACCAGAAGCGCAAACCAGCGACCCAGCGTGTATCCGAACTTCCTTCTTCATGGTCCGAGTACCGAGCCGTATCCCCATACTGGCGCACTTCTTCCACGCCTATATAAGGCATGATCTGTCGGGTAATCTGGTATTTCAAACGCAAGCCTGCCGCAGTATCTGACAAGCCGCTACCTATATTTCTGGCGCGATCGTTTTTGCCATATAGATTCATTTCCAGACGCGGTTGCAGCACCCAGCGCTGGGTGAGCAGCCATTCGTATTCCGTCTCGATGTTCAAGGCGGTCCGACCACCAGCGCCAAGATACGCAGTGATATCGACATGCAACCAATACGGCGCTATGCCGCGCATGCCCACCGCTAACCAGTTGCGATCCGGTCCCTCGCCAGTCTGGTTGCGCACACCCACTTGCGTATTCCAGAAACTGGAAATGGCGTGCGACCACAGCACATCGGTCTCACTGCCTTCGAAAGAATTGTCGGCGAATTCCCCCTCGGCTTTGATCAGCAAGCGATCATAGCTGCTGCCATACCAGAACCAGGCGTCATAGACGCTGGCATCGCTACCGTCGTGGGAGACATGTTCCAGTCGATCGACATGCAAACCACCAAACAACATATCATCCGCCATGTGCATCGCTGGTCCACCCACGGCATAGGGGCCCTCCCCCATGCGCAGGCCATTCGAATAGGCATGGGGATCACGCAAAGTTTCGACAGGGATAATGTCTGCGGAGCCAGCGGGCATTTCACTATGCGCGCTATGATCGACGACAACTGGCGCCGCCGTATGATCATGGTCTTGCGCTTGCAGGGTAGCTGGAATTCCCGTAAGCAATGCGAGCAGCAGTGCTGCTATTGAGGTGCAGTCCCCGGTGTTGATGTGTGGGCGCACAACCGGGATTGATTCGCTTGTCCTCATGCCACCACCACTTCGCGAAACATGCCCGCATCCATATGAAATAAGAGATGACAATGCCAGGCCCAGCGGCCGGGCGCGTCGGCGGTCAACTGGAAGCTGATGCGCTGCGCCGGTTGTACGGAAATTGTGTGTTTGCGTGTCTGCACTGCGCCCGCCGGATTTTCCAGCTCGCTCCACATCCCATGTAGATGCATCGGATGCGTCATCATGGTGTCGTTGTGCAAAATGATCCGCACACGTTCGTTATGACGCAAGAAGATTGGCGTCGATCGTCCGAACTCAAGGCCATCCAGTGACCAGATATAGCGATCCATGTTACCAGTGAGATGCAATTCGACGTCACGCTCGGGCTCGCGTCGATCGGTAAATTCGTCCAGCCCGTGCAAGTCGGCCAGGGTCAGCACGCGCCGTCCGTTGTTGCGCAGCCCGACACCTGGGTCATCGAGATTGGTGCGTGGCATATCTACTAACATGTCTGTGCTGGCGCTGAATTCGGTACTGGCGTGTCGCACTATCGGCATGGCGGTCGCTGCCGCGCCGCCGTGCTCGCTATGATCCATTGCCATCGCCTCACCATGCATGCCGCCCATCATGTCGATCATGTCGAGCCATGCGGGTGCATCGATTTCCGGCACGGGCGCGGTGAGCCCCGGACGACTGCTTAGCGTGCCGCGGGCGAATCCGGTGCGTTCCATGGCTTGGGCGAAAATCGTATGGGCATCATCAGTTGGTTCCACGATGACGTCATAGGTTTCTCCGGGCCCGAAACGAAATTCATCCACTGTAACCGGATGCACATTGACGCCATCAGTTTGGATGACTTGTAACTTGAGGCCGGGAATGCGCACATCGTAAAAAGTATTGCCGGTGCCGTTGATAAAGCGCAGTCGCACGCGCTCACCCCGCTGGAAACTCGCTTCCCAGTTACCATTCGGTGTCGTGCCGTTCATCAGATAGGTGAGTGTATGTGACGACAGGTCACCAAGATCGGTTGGATTCATGCGCATCTGGTTCCACATCTGGCGCTCTTCTGTCGCCGAGCTCAAGCCAGCCGCTTGCACATCGCGCATGAATTTCTGCAAGGTGGGTTGATTCAGGTTGTAGTAGTTGGCGGAATTTTTCAGTTTGCGGAAAACTTCCAGCGGCGGCGCGTCGGTCCAGTCGGACAGCAGAATGGGATAATCCCGATCTACCTGATGGATCTCCTGTGCTCGCGGCACGATGACTATGGCGCCGTATACTCCAGTCATCTCCTGAAAACCGGAATGGGAGTGATACCAGTACGTGCCATTCTGTTTGACGGTGAAGGTATAGGTAAATGTTGTGCCTGGCGCGATACCGTGAAAGCTGATGCCTGGGACACCATCCATCTGGTAAGGCACGATCATGCCATGCCAGTGAATAGAGGTGGTTTCGCGCAAACGATTGGTCACCCGAATCGTCACCGTGTCGCCCTCGCGCCAATACAGGGTTGGGCCCGGTATCGAACCATTGATACAGGTAGCCGTGCGCCACACCCCGGTGAAATTCACCGGAGTTTCGGCAATCACGAGCTCGAATTCAGTACCGGTTAACTGCTGCGGCGCAACGCTGCTGGCGGTCGCCGCCAATACCGCACGGGCAATTGGCGACAGTCCCAACAGGGTGCCACCTGCCACCAGACCCTGCACGAAGCGGCGGCGGCCGCTACTTACCGGCGTTAAACTGGTCGAATTGCCCTTATTCAAACCGCTCGCACTCCAATCACATTCACGAACCACAAATTACCAGGACCGAAGTGTACGCGCGGGCTCCTGTCGTCAGAGTGACCCTTCCATTACATTTTTGTAATCCTCGTGTAATCTTGTTGGCAGGTCCCAGGGACTATCATGGGCCAATCGCAAATACGGGAGCCGGGATCGGCTCTCTGCCACCAAGCCGGATGCCGCTCGATGAAGATTCTGATTGTTGAAGACGAGAAAAAAACCGGCGAGTATCTGCGGCGCGGCCTCACTGAATCCGGCTTTATTGTCGATTGGGTGCAAAACGGGCTGGATGGTGAACACCTGGCCAGAACCGAAACTTACCAACTCATCATTCTTGACGTAATGCTGCCGGATATTAACGGCTGGCAAGTTATCACTTCGCTACGGGAGAACGGCGTTGATGTGCCGGTACTCTTTCTCACAGCCAAAGACAGTGTCGAGGATCGGGTAAAGGGATTGGAGCGCGGCGCTGATGACTATCTGGTCAAACCCTTCGCGTTTACCGAGTTGCTGGCGCGCGTGCGCTCGCTGCTGCGCCGCGGCACGTCGACCGCGGCGAGCAATATATTGCAAGTTGCCGATCTGGTACTAAACCTGCCAGCCCGGCAAGCGATCCGCTCCGGGCAACGCATCGTGCTCACGAACAAGGAATTTTCCCTGCTGGAATTACTCATTCGTAAAAAAGGGGAGGTGCTGCCACGTTCGCTCATTGCATCCCAGGTGTGGGACATGAATTTTGACAGTGACAGCAATGTGATTGATGTAGCCATTCGACGGCTGCGCTCCAAGATAGATGAACCCTACGCAGTAAAACTGATTCACACTGTGCGCGGCATGGGCTACAAACTGGAGGCTCTCGATGACAGCTCACTTTCTCAGTAGCGCACGACCCGCGTCGCTGGCCACACGAGTCACCGTGTTTGTCGGCATAACAACTACCTTGTGTTTGATTGTACTGGGACTGGTCGTGCAGCGCTCTATCGAAGCGCATTTCTTGCAGCAGGATACCAGTGAGTTGCAAGTGGTCGCTGACGCCGTGCGCGAAACCGTGGCATCCCTCAATGGCGCAACCGCCACTCCGGAATTACAGCAATCGCTGGAACACGCCGTTTCCGGCCATCACGCGATTTATTTTTTGGTCACTGATGCGATGGGCAAGACCGTATATGCCACTCCCGGTGCCGACCTGACCAGCGTGGCGCAATCCCAGCCTCTAGTCCCGCGCATCGATACCGAAACGGTGTACAGCTGGACGGCCAATGGCACCAACTACCGCGGCGCTGCCATAGCGCTGACGCCGACCTCAAGTGGTTCAGTTGCTGGCACTGCCGGCACTGGTACGCTGGTGGTGGCTACCTCCATCGATTTCCATCTCGAATTTATGTCCAGCTTTTACCGCAATCTGTGGGCAGTGGTTGTCGGCATCAGTTTGTTCTCAATTCTGGCGGCATGGCTGTCGGTACATCAGGGTCACTCACCGCTGCGACAGGTCAGCAAGCAGATCCGCGACACCAGTTTCGACAAACTGCACCTGCGCCTGGATACGACGCAAGTGCCAATCGAACTGGTTGATCTGGTATCCGCCTTTAACGATATGCTGCAGCGCATGGAAGATGTGTTCAGTCGACTATCGAATTTTTCCGCCGACATTGCCCATGAACTGCGCACGCCGATTACCAACATCATTACGCAAACCCAGGTGTCGCTGGGACAGACCCGTAGCGTCGAGGAGTATCAAGAGATCCTCTATTCCAATCTTGAGGAATATGAGCACATGGCGGCAATGATCAACGATATGCTGATGCTGGCGAAAACTGAGAGCGGATTGCTGGAACCCACATTTGTTGAAGTGGATCTTGGCAGCGAAATACAGGATTTATTCGACTTCTTCAGCGCCTGGTCAGAAGAGAATCAGGTAAGTCTCGAACTGGTCGGAAAGAGTATTCAAGTGCAGTGTGACCGCTCCATGATGAAACGTGCGCTGAGCAACCTGCTGTCGAATGCCATTCGTCATGCTGCCAAAAACAGTGTGGTGAAAGTGATTATTGAGACTCGGCAAAACACCAGCCGCATAATTGTGGAAAACACCGGCTCGACCATTCCAGCGGAACAACTGTCGAAAATATTCGACCGGTTTTATCGCGGCGATCCTTCCAGACAGCGCCGCGGTGACGGCGCCGGACTCGGACTCGCCATCGTAAAATCCATAGTACAAGTGCACGGCTGGGAAATAGGTGTAACGTCCAGCGCGGGAGTGACACGATTTTCGTTGGAGATTGCTGCGCGATAGGGACTGCACGATAAGGACACTCAGAATTGGCACCGATGCGATACCTGTAAAGCGAAATTAATAAATGCGGTCAGAGTGAGCCTCCACCAGTTTGAACCTCCACCAGCTTGAACCTCACGCACAATTAAAGCGATTTGCGCTTGCTGGTCATTTATCCGACACTGTCCCCATCCACTTTCCGGAAGTAAATTCTCATGCATCTACTTGTCGTTCCTGCTCAAAGAATAAGTGCGCTACTCCTGTTCAGCTTGCTCAATGCTTCTGCGTTCGCCGCTGCTGACGAGGCTGGCCAGGCGCTGGTGACACGCTTCTGGCAGGCGAGTGACGCGGCCGAACGGGAGGCCGCAAGTGCTGCTCTGGCAGACGCCGCCACTGATATCAATACGCTGTATCGCTGGCTGCAGGCAGGGCCCACTTACACAGCAGAGGCCGGTGAGAACCGACACGAGGGTGCACGGGCAGCGGCCGACGGCACCTTGTTCCGTTATGTATATATAGTGCCAGCAAGCTACGATCCTGCCCGCAGTTATCCGGTGGAATTCATGCTGCACGGTGGCGTCAGTCGCCCGGCCTGGGACGCGGGCGGTGAATGGTGGCGACGGGGCTATGATGAGTATCGCGAACTGGAACAGATCACGGTGATGCCGGCATCCTGGGAAGACAACTTCTGGTGGCAAGATAGCCAGGCGGAGAATCTGCCCGCGATCCTGCGCAGCATCAAACAGAGCTATAACGTGGATGATAACCGCGTCTATTTAAGCGGGGTGTCTGATGGTGGCACTGGCGTCTATTTCTTCGCGTTCAAGCAACCCACGGAATGGGCCGCGTTCATGCCCTACATCGGTCACCCTGGCGTGCTGCGCAATGCCCAGAGTGGCGGCGGTCATGCCTTGTATTTTGAGAACCTGATGCACAACCCCCTGTTTATTGTTAACGGTGAGAACGATCCGCTGTATCCGGCCGCTTCGGTAACACCTTTTATCGACATCTTGAAAGGCGCCAATATCAAGCATGAATTCACCGTGATTACAGACGGCGGTCATAACACCAACTGGATGCCCGCTGAGTTACCGCGAATCAATGCGTTCAAGGCGGCGAATGTGCGCGACCCGCTGCCAGACAGCCTGATCTGGGTTGCCGACAATGACCAGCGCTATAACCGCAATGCCTGGATTCGAGTGGATGCATTGGCAGACCCGGAGCGTCCCGGTTTACTGCAAGTGGAACGCGTTGGCAATCAGTTCACGGTGAAGGCAGAAAGCGTGGCGGAATTCAGCCTGTTGCTGAATCCTGAAGAAGTGAACTTCAATGAACTGGTTACTGTGAACGTGAATGGCGCGATGCTGTTCAACGGCCAGGTGTTGCAGGATGCGAACACACTCTTGCACTACGCCGCCAATGAACTGGACCGGTCACAATTGTTTACGGCGGAGCTGCGCTTGCAGGTACCGAATTAATCAAGGTCCCGGCAGCACCGGTATTAAGGTCGCCTGTAACGGGGTAAACCGAATCGGGCTTGATTCCGGCAGATAGGTTGCCTGCAGATCATAGAAGTCAGTACCTATCTGCAAGTTGTTGATGCGCAGCACTCCCGTCTGATCATAGTCTGCCACAAACGCTGGCTGCAGCGCTGGATCCAGATCCGCATACGATACAATTTCCAGCGCCAGTGGTCCGTTTAGTGTAATGCGCAACTCGGCGCTAATCAGACCGCCATCCCACAGGCGCAGGAAAGGCAGGGAAATAATAGTACCGGTAATACTCGGTCGCGCATTCAAGTCGAGCGGAACTGTTGGCGCCACGCCAGGTACTCGCCCCAGCACGCTGTCACACACGGTACTGCCGATATTGGCCAGAATGAAGTTCTCGAATACGGGCAGGCACATGGCAGACTCGAGCTGCGCCATTCCATTCACTGTTACCATTTCATGATAGTAGCCTGCGCCATTCAGATTTGGCGAAGTGTTATCTATCTGGATGCGATAGTTGAATGCGAGGCCGGCACCGGGTGCCAGCGCATCGATGAAACAAGTTAGCGTTCCCGGCTTCTGTTCGGCATTGCCGATCTGGATGCCAACACTCGTCAGGTTACTGCCCAGAATGCGACAGGCTGGATCGGAGATTTCATACACCTGCGTTTCGTTGCTCACCAATCCACCAGCAAGATGCTCGAAGGATATATCCAGATTCTCCAGCATCTCACCCGATACATTTGTTATGCTGACCTGGATCTCCGTGAATTCGCCGAACAGCGCAACAGAGTCAACCGGAGTCTGCACTATTTCCAGATCGTAATTCAAACTCGCTGAAACAGTAGTACGGTTCGGTAGCGACTCTGGTGCCGCTGGAAATGCAGAGGGAGTAATGGCACTTACCAGATGGCGCGTTTTATTCAGAGAGTAAACCGCATCTGCGCCCTGGGCGATATTGTTGCGATCCACACCGCAGGCCACGCTCTTGCAGAATGTGAGCGGATTGGAGAAGCGGTTCAATATTTCTGCCTGACCGAACAGATTGGCGCCCGGCTGTGCGGTCGCAGTGACAAAGAGGTCGGTGACACCGTAACCTGCTGAATAGCTGAAGGTGCCGCCAGTCGCGATGATACGATACCCATGTTGGTCGCCAACAGAGGCGAGATATCCATGCGGCCCAGACAGTCAGGCCCGACATTGATCACCGACAGCATTTCACCGCGATGCTGCTCGGCACGAAAATCACCTTGCCGCCCCACCGTATTTAAGGCACCGAAACCGCAAAATGTATCAGTGCCAGGATCCAGTGCATGCAACACAACTACCATGTCGCCACCAGAGCCGGCAATCATCTGGTCGAGCATGGCGAAAGCAGGAACGCTGTTTGCCTGGATGGAACTCAAAAGATTTGCCAGAGTGACGTTGGTCGTCGCGTAAGGTACGGCTGCCAGCCCAGTTCCATTGAACTTGATGGCAACGTTGTTCTCCCTGAAGGTCTGGTTCGTTGCGGTGACAATCTGTGCTACCCGGCGCTCCAGCTTGCCGCCAAGATACGCGGCCGCGGCGGGTGTATATAAAAACAGCACGTCGACAACTGCAGTGCGCGCCAACAGTTCCTCAATCGGCGTGCCAATAGGCATCTGCATGATCGCTTCATCTATATCCGGCACACCGTTGCGATTGAAGTCGATGTCGATGTCGCGCAACAACTGAATCGTGAGACTGGATCCACTGACTCGACTGTCGCCATCTGCCAGGCCTGCGGTTATAGCGCTCGGTTGGGTTACCGCAATTGAAGAAGTGGTTACAGCAATCTGGAAACTGTTACCAACAGTTTTGGATTTGGGACCATAAACGAAGAAGTCCAGAATTTTACTGCTGAACGCGGCTACCGTCGGCACGGTGCAATTCAGGGTGCGTGCGGAAGTAGTACTGGCTTCGGTGCACTCCCTGTCGACGTTGCCCAGATTGACCCCGCTCGGCATGGTGAGCACGAATTGTACGTTGCTCAATGGTGTGGCCGTGGGATTGCCAATTACGATCACGAAGGGCAACAAACCAGTGACCGTATTGTCGAAGACAAAGCCGCGTTCGGCCCGAAACTCAATGCTGGCAGATTGCGCCAACGCCACCTGACTGCAGGCAATAAATAGTAGCCCGCAGCCTGCGATCACAAGGCGTCGCCATGCTGGTTGGTACAGATTATTCACATTGAAATTTCGCTCCAGCGGCATAAGTACGAGGGAGCTTTTTACACAACAGGAATTGGATGAACCCACATAGTATAGCGGGACCATCCCCCATTTCCTTGAGTTGCCGGGGTGATAAAACCAGGGCGTTTTTCCCCTGACAGCATTCAAATCCCGCTATGGTAAAACACCATCAGCATTCGGCTTGTCTGCCTGGTGCTGCTGCCTGAAGCAATTTACTCGCACCGGAGAAGCACCTATAGTTGTGCTACTTGTGCCAACCAGCACTATTGCCAATAACCAGAAACCACAGGCTGCCGAATCCATGAGTTCTACGTCCAGTGCTGCACGAATACCTGTCCAGACCAGCCCTATATCCCGCAAGGAACTCACGCTGCGGGTACTGGTACTCGGCATCCTGTTATCAGTTGTTATGGGCGCGGCCAATGTCTATGTGGGCCTCAAGGCCGGCATGACGGTATCTGCCTCGATTCCTGCCGCAGTCATGGCGATGTTGCTGTTCAAGCTGTTGTTCAGGAATTCCAGCATTCTTGAGGCTAACCAGGTACAAACCTGTGCTTCCGCCGGTGAATCACTGGCGGCCGGCGTCATCTTTACCATGCCGGCGATGGTGTTAATCGGCTTCTGGGATTCGTTCGACTTCTGGTCGGTAACAGTCATTGCCCTGACTGGCGGCCTGCTCGGAATTTTGTTCATGATTCCCATGCGCAAGGTGTTCATCCTCAACAGTACTGAACTCGCCTTTCCCGAAGGCGTGGCCTGCGCGGCGGTACTGAAGTCAGGTGATGAGTCAAACACAGCGGCCGCACAGCAAGGCGAGAGGCGCAATCTGCTGCTGGGCGGACTGATCGGCGCTGGTGTTGCCATTGCCGGAAAACTGTTCGGAGTAATTGCCGGCACCCTCGAAGTCGCGGCTGCGGCTGGTTCGCGCATCTTCTATTTCGGGGGTGACCTGTCACCCATGCTCATCGCGATCGGCTTCATCGTGCGCCTGAACGTGGCGCTGCTAATATTTATCGGAGGCGCAATTTCCTGGTTGTTCGCAATTCCGCTACTCGGTGGCGCCGAGCTCTATCCGATCGCGCTGGATGGTGCTTACGAGATCTGGAGTACACAGATTCGATATGTGGGCGTCGGTGCCATGGTGCTTGGCGGCTTCGCCTCCCTGGTGTCAGTGCGGCACGGATTGATCGCTGCGGTGAAGGAACTAAAAAACAATCTTGCGAACAGCAATTTATCGAAGTCCGACCTGGATCGGGATATTCCCGCCTGGGCCATACTCAGCATGGGACTGGGTTGCGTAGTGGTACTGACCCTGGTGAACTACAGTTTCACCGGTGGTTATGGCATCACGCTTCTCTCTACTGTGGTTATGCTGGTCATGGCATTTTTCTTCACTGCGGTGGCGAGTTATATTGTGGGGCTGGTGGGCAACTCCAACAGTCCGGTGTCCGGCATGACTATTACTGCCGTGCTGGTGGCCGGTGGCATGTTGTGGCTATTCAATTACACCGGCATGGACGCCATGGTGGCGACACTTGGCGTGGCTGCGATTGTATGTTGCGCCGCGTCCACCAGCGGCGACATATGCAATGATCTGAAGACGGGTTCGATTGTCGGCGCTGCGCCATTTCGTCAGCAGATCATGCAAATCATTGGTGTGTTCGTCGCCGCCTTTGTCATGTCGCCGGTTTTGAATTTGCTCAACAACACTGTAGAAGGCGGCATCGGTGGCCGGGAATTGTCGGCGCCGCAAGCGAGCCTGTTCGCATCTATCGCGCGCGGTTTTTCCGGCGAGACAACCTTGCCCTGGGACATGATTGCGCTCGGCGTACTCGTTGGTGCTGCCATACTGGTGGTGGATGCCATGTTGAAGCGCCGTGGCAGCAAGTTCCGCGCTCATCTGATGCCAATCGCGGTCGGCATGTATCTACCCTTCGGCATCGCCATTCCCATCCTGATCGGCGGCATCATCGCGCATTTTCATGTTCGCGGTAGCGCTGCGCCCGATCACGATCGGGTATTACAGCGCGGCGTGCTGTTCTCCTCCGGAGTCATTGCTGGCGAAGCGCTGCTGTCTGTTGGCCTGGCCTGTCTCACCGCGCTGGGCGTGCAGTCGCTGGATCCGGGACTGCCGGCTGGAGTAGTGACGCTGATTTCGGTGATTACCGCAATAGCAGTTGTTGTAGCGTTTTTCCGATTAACCAAACCACGTTTGTTATGAGTCATGCAGTCGCAGGCGACATGATGCTGACACAAACGCCGGATCAATCACTGCATTGCTCTAGTTGTTTATCCGATACCAGCCAGCAACAGCATAACGATCGCGTTGTGTTGGCAAGACCTCATGGGGAAACTGTTTGCTGAGAAATATTACAAGCGTGGCATAGCCTGGATCTACCTTCACCAGTGCAAGATCTGAGTCAGGTGCAAATAACTGCAACTCGCCGCCCTGCCCCGGCTCCCAGTCCTTGTTCAAATACACCACCACGGACAATACGCGATTGCTCTCACCCTTGAAGGCATCAACATGCTTGCGGTAGAAATCACCGGCTTGGTAAACCGAGAAATGACTCTCGAATGAAAACAGTCCGAGAAACAGGCGTTGGTTCAGATACAGGCGCAAGCGCTGCGCCCAATCCAGCCAGCTCTGGCTGCCCCCATGCTGTTGCTCAATCCAGCAGATTTGATCACGACGCACCAACAGATTGCGTGTGGTGGACGTACCGCGACCGACACCGGCCGCGTGAAACTGTGTAGTGTCGAACTCCGCCAGATAATTCAGCAAGCTGCTGCAAATGGCCTCCGGCAATGCCGCTGGCAGGATGACATAGCCCTGGGTTGCGATGCCTTGCGCGATTGCAGCAAATAGCTCGAGTTCCAGTGCGGAATCCGCGCTGGAAGGGTCGGGCTGCGGCAAGGGATCAATGACTGTTTGCATGTGGAGACTCTGCGGCGATGCTGCTGTGTACCGCAGTTCAATCAGGCAGGCAAGGACAATCAAGCAGGCCTGATTCGGCCCCCTGATCTGCGGCGATTTGACTATGGACTTAAGCGGTCTGAACTCTTACTCTTTCGAACAATATTTAACAGCCAGGACATATAAATGAAGCAGATATTGGCAATGCTGACAGTGGTACTGTCGGTTAATTCAGCGCTGGCAGCGGATAGCGATTTTCCCGGTATCGAAGCGCTGATGAGCACTGCTGAACAACGCGCCGCCGGGATTGAAAATCTGACGCCGCAGCAGCTAGAGGCGCTCAATGCCTGGATTGCTCGCTACGCCACAGGCGCAGTGCAGGAAGCGCCTGTAAATGCACAGACCAACCCATCTCCGGCCCCAGCCCCCGCAGTAGCGACCAATGCAGTCGCTGGCGATACTGTAGCGGCGGCACCGACGGACGATTTCCGCACACCAGCTGAGAAAATTGATTTTGTCTCCCGCATCGATGGCGAGTTCGCAGGATGGAGTGGACGCACGCTCTTCACATTAGAGAATGGCCAGGTGTGGGAACAGCGTCGGGGCAGTCGCTGGAAAGTCAGCCTGGACCGACCCGAGGTGCGTATTTACGAAAATTTTATGGGCGCTTTCGAAATGGAAGTGCTGTCTGCAGGGCGCAGCATCGGCGTGCGCCGAATCCGCTAACCATACTGGAGAGGTACATTGGTACTCATATGCTCGCGGCATTCCAACCGGCGCCAGTGCGGCTGCTTGCCAAGCGCAATAGACTATGGGGCACCCGTGGATAGAGACGAACGTGATTTCGTCGCAATTAGCTACGCAATGCCTTTGGCTCGTTCCCTGGCATACAGGTACCCAGGCAGCGCACAGGACAATCCAATACCGAGATTGAGCGCTATAAACAACCAGGGTTGCGGACCCCGTGCTCGTTGCGAAAACATGTAAATCCAGAACACGAAGGAGCTGATCAGCAAGTCCGCGGTAAACCCGCCTGCCGCACCATTGACGAACAGTGCCTGCACGAATGCAACCAGATCAATACCTTGCGCCGCCATAAAGTTCGCGAAGAAGATGATTGGAATTATGGCGCCAAGGATTGCCGCAAGCAGATACAGATTCTTCAGACTCATGGTGTCTCTCCCACGCTAGATCACGTGATCAAATGAGATGATAGCTGCAGTGTACGCCAACTGTGGCACGGCGCCATTACCTGTGAGGTAACAAGGGGAAAGTTTGCGTATGCAACGTAACTTCCCCCCCCCCCGAGCGACGTCTACTTACCACGTACAGTAATTCAACGGAGAACTCAGTGTGATCAGACTCGTCAACCTGAGCTAAGTCTATCGGACCAGTTATATGGAAACCGTGGCTCTGGACAACATCAATATTCACATTCGCAAGGGCGAGTTCGTCGCAGTGATGGGGCCGTCGGGCTGCGGTAAGTCCACACTGCTCAATCTGGTGGGCATGATCGATACTGCCGCCAGTGGCGAATACTGGTTTGATGGCGTGGAAATCGCGCAGCGATCAGAGAATGAGCTGGTGGATCTGCGCAAGAGAAATCTTGGTTTCATCTTTCAGAATTTCAATCTCATCGATGATCTCACTGTCGAAGAAAATGTTGATCTACCCCTGCTCTATCTCGGGCTGCCCAGGAAGGAACGTAAACAGAAAGTGGCGAAGGCGCTGGAATTGGTCGGGCTCGGTGCCCGTGCCAGACACAAGCCAGCCGAACTGTCCGGCGGTCAACAACAGCGCGTTGCCGTAGCACGCTCGGTAGTGGGCGACCCAAAATTAATCCTCGCTGACGAACCCACCGGTAACCTCGATACAAAAAACGGCGACGACGTGATGCACATGCTGGCGCTGTTAAAAGAGCAGGGTACGACGATACTGATGGTGACGCACTCCCCGGATCACGGCGCCAAGGCTGATCGCATTATCGAGATGCTCGACGGACAAGTCGTCAAAGGGTCGTCTGCGGAAACTGTGATCGCACTCAACAAGAAGCAAACTGCGACTGCCCGAACCTGATTATTGCTCAACAACGGAACTCATCATGTTTACACATTTCGCCAGAATGGCATTCAAAGCCTTGCGCCGGTTCAAACTGCACTCCGTGATCAGCTTGCTCAGTCTCACCTTCGGATTTCTGTGTTTTATCTCCGCAGTATTGCTGTCGAATTATGTGGACAGCTTTGACCAGCATTTTCCCGACTCTGACCGAATCTACAATCTGGTCATTCGCAGTGACGGCCGCACCGTGCCTGACCAGTTTCCTATTGTGCATAGTCCGGCAGCGCGATACTTGCGCAGCGCATTTCCGGAGATTCCCAATATCGTCAAAGCAAGTAGCGCTTTCCCGCAAGATGTGACCATTGCAGGTCGGGCACAATCACTGGCCGTACGCTATATCGAGCCGCGCTTCTTCGATATTTTCCCTATGGAAACTCTCTATGGGCTCGCACCGGGCGAAGAGCTGCCGCCGAATTCAGTCATGATCACTGAAGCGGCCGCGCTCAAGGCATTCAATCGAACTGATGTAGTTGGCGAGCGCCTGCTGATTGCCAATCACCACGATGTGGTAATCGCGGGTGTCGCGAAGAAAACCGAATACCCTTCGCATCTGGTGTCCTCAATTGCAATGTTCAATACCGAATTATTCGTTCCGGACAAATTGCTGGAAAACACCCAGCGCGATCAAATCACAGCTGCTGGCGGTGATCCGGATGCTGATCGATGGGGCAATCAATCCGACTACGTTTACCTTGAAATTCCGGATGCGTTGCCTTTTGACGTGGATGAGTTCAATCGCAGGCTGTTTCAGTTTTCCAAAACAACTGTGCCGGAAGAGCAATCTACAGGTATGTTCTATGAATTGCTGCCAGTGAATCGCTTGATGACTGCCCAATTTGCACTGTTGACCGGCGGTTTTGATCTCACTGATATTCTGGTTGTCGCCGGCGCCCTGGTATTGATGATCGGCTGTCTGAACTACTCCAACCTGGTTATTGCCCAATTGTCGTTGCGCAGCCAGGAAATCGGCGTGCAGAAAATCCTCGGGGCCGAGCGTGGCTTGCTGCTACTGCAATACAGTTTCGAGAGTCTGCTTTTTGTTGGACTGACTTTGTGCCTGACAATGTTTATTGTCTTTTTCGCGCTGGCCAGGCTCGGCAGCGCCGGCGTAACCGGTGTCAGTCCCATGATGCTGTTAAATCCATCACTTTGGCTCTATATCCTGGCGGTGTCGGTACTGATAGTGATTATTGCAGGCAGCTATCCCGCCCTGCGCACTGCAACTGTACCACTGGTAACCATGTTACGACCCAAAGGCTCCAGCGGCTATTCCGGACGCCTGCGTGCGCTGATGGTAGGTTTGCAATTTTTTGTCTCTGGTACGCTCATGATATTGGCTCTGGTTATGTACGCGCAGAATGGTGCCATGACCAGTCAGCTTGATGGCACTACCGCCGATCCAAAGATTGCGATTTCCACTCCGGTGGATACCTACACTGTCGACCCCGAATTGCTCATTACCGAGTTGAAACAACATCCATCCATACTTTCAGTCACCCAGGTTGATGTCCTGCCATGGGAAATCAGCAGCTCCGGAACCGGTATGCGGCGCACGCGGGAAACCGTCGAGGAGGCAATCCAGATGAGCTATCACGACGTGGGTTACGAATATCTGGAGACGCTGGGCATTCCTCTGCTCGGTGGGCGTGACTTCAGTCGTGATCGCGCCAATGATCTGTTGCCGCCCTTCAATCAGGTTGCGCCAGGAAGTGGCCCCTATTCAATACTTATAGATGACCAGATGGCGCAGTCACTGGGTTGGGCCAATGCGATCGAGGCACTGGGTCAGAGTGTATTTCGTCACATCGAGCCACCGACTGTACCGGAAGCAATGGTGGTCGAATTTACCATCATAGGCGCCGTGGGCGAGCTGCCCTATCAATTTATAGATTTCAGCATGTTCGGATCACGGGGCAATATGTACTTCCTGCGCCCACACAGTGCAGGCAATTTGCTGGTGCGTGTCGCTCGTGAAAACCTGAATGATGGCATGGTTCACATTGATGAAACATGGACGCGTTTAATGCCTGCGATTTCATTGAGGCGAAGATTTATTGATGAATTGTTTTTCGATACCTACACGATCTTTCTGACAATCAGCACTTCAATCGGCACACTCTCTGTCGTCGGCTTTCTCATTGCCAGCATAGGCCTGTTAGGCAACGCTACATTTATTACCAATATCCGGCAGAAGGAAGTGGGCATTCGCAAGGTGATGGGCGCGAGCAGCAAGAAACTGCTGGCGATGTTGCTGATTGATTTCACCAAGCCCATCATGATCGCGAATGCGATTGCCTGGCCGCTGGGCTATGTCATTGGCACTGGCTACACAAGCCTGTTCGCTGCGCGTGCGGGGGTTACCATCGTGCCATTTCTGGTGAGCTTTCTGCTGTCCGTGCTGATCGCCTTCGCAGCCGTGCTGTCGCAATCCTGGAAGAGCGCCCGCGTTCGCCCGGCGCAGGTTTTACGATACGAGTAACTTTTTTGCCTGGTGAAGATAAATGTGGTCAAAGATAAATGGGGTCAGGTCTTGCATGGTGCCTGCATATGCGTGCGAAAACCGGGCTTTCTTACTTTAGGTACTATTGTAACGTTCGGTTGGCTTTTTTTCGAAATTCTAGCAAATTTCTTGCTTCCGATTTGCGATGCTCCTAAGCTGTTCCTCACTTTGTAGCAACGAAGTTCATTCAGCAGGTTTCCACGGATTGGAAAGGGTTGACGTTACGGTCCGGAATCGATGGAAAAACCGTATTGCCTGCATCTGAGGTTTTGGCTAGTTTTCTTTGTTACATCTTCATAACTCTTTCAGTTAAGTCAGGGCTCTGGTCAACAATCAGACCTGGCTGAACTTTAATAGTCACTGAGGGTCTGGTGCTCTACGCATGGTTAAGACTGAAAATCTGCGTTCTTTGCCTGACTACAATTCACTAGTACCAAAATAAATATTTTTCAGTATGTAAGCATCATGCTATTTGGCTGGATAACTGCAATTCAGCCAACTAGCCGACAATAAGACCTATAGTTAAAGTGGATAATTTATGAAACATCCGAAAATCATTACCTTTCACCTGATTGGCGCATCTGCGCTATTTTGTACAGGTTTTGCCCCAGTTGTATTTTCTGCCGAGGCCGAGCCTGGCAGACAAATTGAAGAGGTCATCGTAACCGCGGAACGGAAAGAGGCCTCGGTGCAAGATACCTCGATATCCATCACCGCATTTACGTCCACGTTCTTGGACGACTTCGGTATTAGAAACCAGGAAGACTTACAGAATTTCATCCCCGCCACCACTATTCAGCCTTATGACGCGACGATTCGCGGTGTGGGACGAAATTTTCGAGCCTTGGGTGGTGACCCCGGTATTTCAACCTACATGAATGGGGTCTATTCCGAAGACCTGCTCACCGCAACCGCCGCTACTTTCTGGGATGTGGAACGCATTGAGATATTACGTGGACCACAAGGCACTCTGTATGGCCGTAACGCGGTCGGTGGCGCCATGAATATTCTGTACAAGGAACCTACTCAGGAATTGGATTACGGCTTCAAGAGCATCGTCGGTAACTTCGGCACACAAGAATACTATGGCATGCTTTCTGGCCCGCTGGTCGAGGACAAACTCTCTGCCCGGGTTAACTTCAGTGTGCGAGATCGTGACGGCGTCATTAAAGACATCGGTCCTCAGGGCGGTGATCTGGATGGTCTCGGCACCGAAAACGCCGCGATTCTATTCAAGTGGACACCCACTGAGGCTCTCAGCTTCGACCTCAGGATGAACCGAATGCGTATTGATCGGCCCTTTGGCGGTGCCGATGGCGCAGGCTTGGTGGTACTCAACGAGGAAGGTGTTCAGACCAGGAACACCACTGATCTGGTGCCCGGTTATCGGCGGATTAATACGACCAACACCGCCATCGGGAATTTTGAGCAGAACAGCTAGTACGATGCCTCGCGGCCGATCCTGAATTTCAGAGATCCCGCTACCGGAGCCTTGGTGCAGGCGCAGCACAATCGACCAGGTATTGATGTAGTCGCTAACGATGGATTCCAGAACGCGGCCGCCTCAATCGATGGTTTCAACAGCACATCAGCAGCGAGCGCAGCCATCTACAACGCCTGCGTATTCGAAGGTGACATCAAGGGCGACGATATTTGTGCGGCAACCAATGGCTTAAATCGGGAACAGTTTGACCAGGACGGCACCCAGTTCACAGCGTCGTGGGATGTCTCAGACACGGTGACAGTGAAATATATCTACGGGCACAACGCGTTGTTGTACTACCGCACCACCGATGACGACAACACCGGCAGCCTGTTCCATGATCGTCAGTTTTACGTCAATCATGAAGCCAAATATGAGTCACATGAACTGCAGGCGTTCTATGAATTGACCGACACGCTGTCGTTCACCTCCGGTATCTTCTCCTACGATGCGAAAATCGATCAGCGCGGCGACTTCTACTCAGCACTGGGTGAGGCGAGATTTGCAAACGGCTACACCGACAACACTGGCCTGCATAATCTTTCCTTCTTCGGTAACAACCGACCCATGGCGACCCTGCACTCGGCGCGAACAGTTTGTCGAACGGCTGCAGTACCAGCCGCTTCCTGTGCGGTGAATTATGCGGCCCGCAATCCAACTTTGGCCAACAACAACCTGTACATTTCTTCATGGCAGGGCGACAAAGGGATTCTGTCTGACCTCAACGTGTCCCACGGGCCGAATACCGTGGCCACGGATTTGCTCTACCACACGCAAACCCAACGTGAAGCCTATGCTGCCTATACTCAGGGTGTATGGGATATCAACGATGTCTTTACCTTGACCCTGGGTGTGCGCTATGCCTCCGATGACGTGACTGCCGAAGAAAACCTGTTTCGCTACACCGAGGGTGGTGGAGGTGCTTTCACCAGCGGTGCGTTCGGCCTTTCGCTGGCGACCTACAACAAGATAAACGGTGGCCTCGTTGCTGACGCAACCAAACCTGGCGGGTTCCGCGCCACGCCTACCGTTACCAATGGCGGTGTACCTATCGCAATCAGCGTGTATCGTCCTTTCAACCGAAAAGATACCCAAGTGACTGGCCGCGTTAACCTCGATTGGAACGTGACTGACAACACCCTGATGTATCTATCGGCTACCTCTGGCTATAGGTCGGGTGGATACAACCTGGTGTTCTTCAGTCGATCCCCCACCTACGAACCAGAAGAACTGATCGCCTATGAGCTCGGCTACAAAAGCCAGATGCTGAATAACTCCGTTCAATTGAATGGTTCGCTCTACTACTATGACTACGAAAGTATTCATACAGTCGCGACCGAGATAGCGCCGGGAATATTGCCTGGCTCCCCCGCCTCGGCAGTGACCTCGTCGGTCCTCGCAGCACCCGGGGCCGAAATCTATGGTATTGAAGCTGAAGCCATCTGGCTTGCAACCAGCCGGCTCACACTCGGCGGTAACTTCAGCTATACACCGAGTGAGTATACTGAGGATCTGTTGCTTAACGACGCATCGGACTTTTCCAGACCAACCTCCCTGTTCCCGTCTTTTGAAGGCTTGGTAACCAACATCAAGGGTAATCAATTGCTACAGGTGCCTGAAATGAAATACACCGCCTGGACAGGCTATCGCTTCCCTCTGGAGGGCGGATCCAACATTGATGTATTCGGTGTCTACAGTTGGATAGACGAAGTCTACTTCTCATCCTTCCAGAGCAAAGAAGAACTGGCACCTGCCTACGGCAGAACAGATGCAAGGGCAACCTGGACCGATGCTTCCGGTAGTTGGGTAGTCTCCGCCTTCGTCAACAACGTCTTTGATGATGTGGGCAAACTGCAGATCCTGAGCAATGGTCAGGCCGAGAACTTCCGACAAGTAGCGGGTACCACAGTGCCACGTATGTATGGCGTGGAATTCACTTACATGTTGAACAACTAATCGAGCGCTTTGCACGGCAAAAAAAGGGGACTTCGGTCCCCTTTTTTTTATAAATGGGGTCAGAGTAAAAATACAGTAGAACTACTGTATTTTTACTCTGACCCCATTTATTTACCCCATTTATTTATTTAAAACGCCCCCTGCTGCATCAAGGTAGTGGCATAGTCTGCGGCTCGCGCGCTGAATGCCATGTAGGTCAGGGATGGGTTCTGGCAGGCGGAAGAAGTCATGAACGAGCCATCGGTAATGAACAGGTTTGGTACATCATGGGCCTGACACCAACCATTCAGCACCGAGGTCGCCGGGTCGCGACCCATGCGCGCACTGCCCATTTCATGAATGCGGTTGCCGGGTTTGCTGAGGTCGGAACCGCTGGAGGTAATGCCGGTACAACCTGCCGCCTGCAGCATGGCGACAGCATCCTTGCGCGCTTCTGCTTGCATGCGGATTTCGTTCTCGCCATAGGTGACATGGAATAACGCCAGTGGATTGCCCCACTTGTCGCGTCTTGTGCGATGCAAGGTGACGCGGTTCTCCGGATTCGGCAACTGTTCGCCGAACGCGAGAATATTAAAACGCCAGGGACCGGTGCCGCGATGTGACTCCTTGAACTGACGGCCGATACCGGCAATCTGTCCGCCAGAATTGCCGAGTGGACTGGAGCCGCCCTGGAAACCGAAGCCGCGGGTATAGGGCTTGTCGTTTTCGGTGACGTTGGCATAGCGCGGAATATAAATACCACCACTGGGTCGGCGTCCATAGACGGTCTGGTTCTCGAAGCCACTGAGCATCCCTGCCGCACCACCACTGCTGACGTGATCCATCAGATTACGCCCGACCTGATCGGAGCTGTTCACCAGACCGTTCGGGTACTTTTCCGATGTTGATTGCAACAAGATCATGGCTGAAGCGATCGCCGATGCGTTGAGGAAAAGCACGCGTGCGGTATAGGTGCGGGTTGCATTCGTCTCCGCATCAATCACCCTCACACCGGTTACACGGTTACTGACGGCGTCATATTCGAGCGACTGCACAATCGCACTGTGCACCATGGTTAAATTACCGGTGCGTTGCGCGGCTGGCAGCGTCGCATTGAGTGACGAAAAATACGCTTTAAAGGTACATCCGCGATGACACTGATTGCGGGCCTGACAATTGCTGCGCCCCAGTTCACGCTGTTCGGCGGTGGCGTCAGTCAGGTGTGCCACACGAGCAGGAATGACCTTGCGTCCCTGAAACGTGGTTTCGATACGCGCCTTCACAGACTTCTCGGCATCGGTTAACTCGAATGCAGGCTGGAACACACTGTCGGGCAGCTGCGGCAGGTTTTCCGCGCTACCGGCGATGCCTATAAAAGTTTCCACTTTCTCATACCAGGGTTTGATGTCGGCATAGCGCACCGGCCAGTCCACAGCAACGTTCTCTTTCAGATTGGCCTCGAAGTCGTAATCGCTGAGACGATATACCTGCCGTGACCACATGATGGAACGTCCAGCCGTGTGATAGCCGCGCAGCCAGTCATAAGTTGTGCCGGGCGCTTCCTCATAGGGATGCTCGTCATCTTTCACCCAGAAATGTTTGGTGGATTCCTTGATAGCGTACGCCACACCGCCATATTGTTTTGGATAGTGCTCGGCAATTTCAGCTTGTGCCACGTTGTCCAGGTTTGGAGACTGCCAGGGTGGCAGTTGATCGGTGTAGTCCCGTTCCGGAATAATTTCAGGACCGCGTTCCAGCACCAGCACTTTCCAGCCGCGCTCGGTCAACTCCTTTGCAGACATGCCACCACTCATGCCTGAGCCCACTACGATTGCATCGAAATCTGCCACGGTTATTTCCTCTCTCTCATTTCAGCTTTCTGAAATTCTTGTGCTTTTGCTGTTCGGCTTATTCTTGTTAACACCATGCTTACCGGATTTCCACGCTGGCATCCCAGCGCCCAGGCACTGCTACCCATTTCAATTCCTGCACCGCGCCGGGTTCGGTGGCGAAATAACTCTGGGTGATATAGCCCTTGCAGCTGCGATAGCCCTGCAAGCTGCTGTCGCCATTGAAGGCGGCGGTGTCGAGAGCAATCAAGGCAACTTCGGCATCGCCGTCCGCTGCCTGCACAAAGTCGCCATTTACCGCAGCGTTCAAGCGTTCATCCACCAGCGCCAGTGCGCGCCGATGTGTTCGCTGTGTGTCGGCGCTCGCCCAATCTGCCATAAGGCTATCCATGTAACCCGGTACGTTGACATCCACTGCTCCCGGAGTTTCGGTGCGCGGAATAATCAGATCGCTCAGTCTGGTGACCAGCGCCAATTCCCGGTCTGTATAGAAGCGGCTGGTCGCCCCCGACGGTGTTGAAACTACCGAGGCTACTCCGCCACAGGCGCTGAGCAAGCTGGCGCCGCCGAGGGATACGATCAGTCCCTGTAAAACTTCGCGTCTGGTGTGCATGGTTTTTCTCCCTGGATCCTGTTCGGTGAAGTGCGGGTGCGATCTAGAAACGCAAGTTGCGCACTGTGTAAATGCTGTAAGCGACCGACACGAGTCCATTGCCGGGGTTGTCGTGTTCGATGAAATAATGTTCGAAGCCGCCAGTATCGACACGACTGAACAATTCCGCAAATTTGATCGTGCCTTTCCCTACATCTACCATACGGCCCTGCGCGTCCCGGTCTTTCACGTGCAACATGGCGAAACGACCTGGATATCTATTGATGTATTCCACCGGATCGACACCGGCAGTGACTATCCAGAATAAATCCAGCTCCATGGCAACCAGTGCCGGATCCGTCTCTTCCATGAGAATGTCATAGGGTCGTTGCCCCTCAACGATGGCAAACTCGAAGTCGTGATTGTGATAGCCCATCTTCAAGTCTGCTGCCTTGCAGGTTTCCCCCGCCCGGTTGAGTGTCTCGGCATGGCGGTGATAGTCCGCAAGAGTACGTTCATTGCCCGGCAGTGATGGTACGACGATATATTTCTGGCCGAGTGTCTGGGCCGCCTCGATCTCAGCGGCGAGATTGTCGCGAATCGCTTGCAGCTGAATGTGTGCAGCAGGGGAAGTGAGTCCATTGGCACCCAGCATACTGCGCACCTGACCAGGGCTATTTCCCATATAACCAGCGAATTCCATTTCCTTGAAGCCCAGTTCGGCGACGCGGGCCAGGGTACCGGCGAAATCGCGGCTCATCTCATTACGTAGTGTGTAGAGTTGCAGGCCGACACTTTCAACCTTGCGGGATTGGGCGACGCTTACGCTCCATGGGATTGTTGCGGCGAGGCCCAACGCGGCTGAGGATTGCAGGAAATTACGGCGGCTGTTCTTGTTGAATATGTCACTCACATTAAATTTCCTTTATTTTTTTTCAGTTGCTGCATTCACGTTATATGGTTGCAGTTACCGCCAGCGATTCAACCGGGTTTACTCCAGACTTTGCCAGATGCTGCCGGTTCTGGATGATGCTACTACTTTTTCAATAAATTTTACGCCGCGTACGCCGTCGGCCACCGTTGGTAGCAAGGTGGCTGGCGCCGCGCTGCCGCTGCGCAGTGCTTGCACGCAGTCGGCGAATTCCTTGTAGAGATTGGCAAAACCTTCCAGAAAGCCTTCCGGGTGGCCGGCGGGAAGGCGGGTGGCGAATTGCGCGTTGGCGCCAATTCCGGAACTGCCGCGGGTAAGCTTTTTGAGAGGCGCTGCGATTGGTTTAAAAAGCAGTACGTTGGGGTCTTCCTGAAACCATTCCAGGCCGGCCTTTTCGCCGTAGATCCGCAGGCGCAAGCCGTTTTCGTGACCACTGGCGACCTGACTCGCCCACAAGGTGCCGCGGGCACCGTTGTCGAAGCGCAGGAGTACGTGGGCGTTATCATCCAGTTTGCGGCCGGGAACGAAGCTGTGCAGGTCGGCCAACAGGCTGGTGCAATTAAGTCCGCTGACGAATTCGGCGAGATGAAAGGCGTGACTGCCGATGTCGCCGATGCTGCCGCCCGCACCAGCCTGGGCTGGGTCGGTGCGCCAGGCGGCCTGCTTCTGGCCCTTCGCTTCGATATTGCTGGCGAGCCAATCCTGCGGATACTCAACTTGCACCAAGCGTATTTCGCCGAGTGCGTCAGCGGCGATCAGGTCGCGTGCCTCACGCACCATGGGGTAGCCGCTGTAGTTATAGGTGACAGCGAACAGCAGGCCGCTGTCCTGCGCCAACTTCTGCAAGGCTTCCGCGTCGGCCAGGGTCGATGTCAGCGGTTTATCGCAGATGACATGGATGCCGGCTGCCAACATCGCTTTCGCGACCGGAAAATGCAGGTGATTAGGCGTGACGATGACGCAGGCCTCGATGCCGTCCTTGAGCTTTGCTTCTCGCACCGCCATGTTTTCGAAATCGCTATAGCTGCGCTTGCTGTCGATGCCGAGGGCGTCCGCTGAGGCGAGTGCGCGCTGGTTGTCGCTGCTGAGTGCGCCCGCCACCAGTTCGAAGCGGTTATCCAGTCGCGCCGCGATGCGGTGCACTTCACCGATAAACGCGCCCTGCCCGCCGCCTACCATACCCAGGCGAATTTTTTTCTGTACCGGGTTCGTGCCAGCCATCAGCGAATTCCCAGGATGCGACGGTTGGCGCTGTCATCAGTGCCGGCGTCAGCAAAGTCATCGAAGGCCCGGTCCGTCACACGAATGATATGGTCCTTGATGAATTGGGCACCTTCGGTTGCGCCATCTTGCGGGTGCTTGAGGCAGCATTCCCATTCGAGCACGGCCCAGCCTGGAAAATCATTGGCAGCCAGTTTCGAAAACATGGCTTTGAAATCCACCTGCCCATCGCCGAGTGAACGGAAGCGGCCGGCGCGATCAATCCATGATTGATAGCCACCATAGACTCCTTGTTTGGCAGTCGGGTTGAACTCGGCATCCTTGATGTGAACCATCGTGATGCGCTCTTTATACGCATCGAGAAAGCCGAGATAGTCCAGCTGCTGCAACACCATGTGACTCGGATCGAACAGGATGTTGCAGCGCGGGTGATTATTCACGCGCTCCAGAAAGATTTCGAAACTGACGCCATCGTGCAGGTCTTCACCGGGATGGATCTCGAAGCCAATGTTCACACCTGCTTCATCGAATTCGTCCAGAATGGGCAACCAGCGGCGCGCGAGTTCGTCAAATGCCATGTCTATCAATCCGGCTGGTCGCTGCGGCCACGGATAGAAATACGGCCAGGCCAACGCTCCCGAAAAACTGGCGTGGTCGCTAAGCCCGAGATTGCGCGATGCGTGTGCGGCCATGATCAGCTGCCCCACCGCCCATTCCTGTCGCGCCGCTGGCTTGCCACGCAATTGCGCTGGCGCGAAACCATCGAACATCAGGTCATATGCCGGATGCACGGCGACGAGTTGGCCCTGCAGATGGGTCGAGAGTTCGGTGATTTCGATGTCGTGATTGGCCAGTATGTCGCGCACATCGTCGCAGTACGCATGACTCTGTGCCGCCGCTTCAAGATCAAACAGACGCGTATCCCAGCTGGGAATCTGAATGCCTTTAAAACCACAGTCGGCGGCCCAGCCCGCGATTTCATCCAGTGAATTGAAAGGTGATTCGTCGCCAGCGTACTGGGCGAGAAAGATGGCCGGGCCTTTGATGGTTTTCATAATTATTCGGCTTTTTATCAGCTGCTGCTTAACTTGGTCGGATTCAGCTCAAAACGGTGATTCCGGAAAATAGTACTGTTCCGCATTGTCCCTGGTGATGAGCGGCGAGCCGAGAATGTACTCACCCTCCACCGGCATATTGGCAATGAATTTGAGTGCGGTCAGTTCCATCGCAGTGGAGATCATGGCTGGCGGATATAACACATCAACCGGGGTCAACCGGTCGCCGTCCATGACGCGTTTGACAATTTCCTTCATGCCAGCACCACCGACGATAAACAGGTCGTCCTCACGCCCGGCCTGACGCACGGCCTGAATCACGCCAATGGCGATGTCATCATCCTGCGCCCATACCGCGTCAATCTTTGGAAAGCGCGCCAGAAAATCCTGCATCACGGTAAAGCCGTCATCGCGATTCCAGTTCGCGTATTGATTGTCCAGCACATTGATGCCACTACCGGCGATGCTGGCCATGAAGCCATCAAAACGCTGTTCGTCGACCACCGTGGGAATACCGCGCAACACGACGATGTCGCCGCTGCCACCCAGTGCTTCCTTTATATACTCGCCGGAGACCCGACCCATCTCGGTATTGTTGCCGGCAACATACACATCCTGGATGCCGGGCTCGCTGAGGCCGCGATCCACCACCGTGATAAACACGCCACCGCGTTTCACGTTGCTTACCGGTCCGGTTAAGGGAGCTGATTCAAATGGCAGTATGACAAGAGCATCAATGTTATGAACGGCGACCAGATCCTCAAGATCGTTGGCCTGTTCGGAGGCACTGCCGGCGGTGACTATGACTATACTCAAGCCGGGATGAGCCGCCTCCAGACGCGCCTTCGTTTGTTCAGCATGGTAGTTCAAACCGCCGGCCCAGCCATGGGTGGCGGCGGGGATGGAGACTCCGATCGTCTGGGCGACAAGCGTGGATGGAACCATGACTGCAACCAAGCCTGCAACCAAGCCTGGAAAACCGGCACAGGCAAGACTCAGAATTTTTATCAATGAACGCATACTGTTCTCCCGGGTAAAGCTTTTATGGTGCCAGGCGCAGGTCGTGTATTCAGTGCTTGCGCCAGCTACCGCGTTGCAGATAGACGGCGACGATTACGATTATGCCCTGAACCGCGCCATTGAGATAGTTGCTGACGGAATCGGTCAGATTGAGGATATTGCCGATCAGGGTCAGCATCAGCGCACCAACTACCGTACCCCAGATGCGACCATAGCCGCCCTTCAATACCGTGCCGCCGATGATCACAGCAGCGATCGCTTCCAGCTCCCACAATATGCCAGTCTGGCCCGAAGCCGAGCCCAGGCGCGGGACATAGATTATGGTAGCGATGGCGACGCAAACGCCTTGCAGAATATAGGTAGCGGTCTTCACGCGGTCGACGTTGATGGCTGAATAGCGCGCTACATTCTCGTTGGAGCCCACGGCGAAACAATGGCGCCCGAACACCGTCATGTTGAGCAGCACATAAGCGATTACAGCAACGGCCAGAAATACCCACACCGGATACGGCAGCCCGAACAAGGTGTTGTAATACACCGCACTGTATACATCGCCTATCCCAAAGTTGAGCGACAAGGTGCCACCATCGGCCATATAGGTTACCAGTGAGCGATAGATGCCCATGGTGCCGAGCGTGACAATAAACGCCTCGATCTTGGCCCGCGTTGTCAGCAAACCGTTCACAAGGCCAGCCACGGCACCGATGCCGACAGAGGCGAGCATGGCCAACAAGACAACTGCGATTGGTGAATTGATAGTGTCTACCAGAGAATTCATCAACAGAATCATGCAGCCGGAAATGAACGCCGCCAGCGAACCCACCGAGAGATCGATACCGCCGGCAGTGATTACAAAGGTGGCACCGATCGCGACAATGCCGATGAAGGAACTGCGCGCGAGAATATTGGTCAAGTTACCGGCACTGAGAAAGGCGTCGCTGACCAGTATGCCAATGCCGAAAATAAGCAGCAGTGCGACGAAGGGTCCGGCAGTTTTCAAATCAATTGTTGGCATTTCTTATCCAATGACTCGTTGTATTGGTACGGGTATTTGCTGCCGCGATTTCAGACCTGTGGCATAACGCATGATTTCGTGTTCCTCGATTTCATCATCCTTGAGTATGCCGGTAAGTTCGCCGTGATACATCACTGCAACCCGATCGGACAAGCCGATGATCTCTGTGATGTCTGATGAAATCAGGATAATCGAATGACCGGATGCAGCCAATTGGTTGATGAATTGATAAATCTGGCCCTTCGTGCCTATGTCGATGCCACGTGTGGGTTCGTCAAATATCAGGACCGACGGTTTGGCCGCGAGCATCTTCGCCAGCAGTAGTTTTTGTTGATTGCCGCCTGAGAGATTGCCTGCGAGCACGTTGGCATCCTTGATGCGGATGTCAAAGGCATCCACCGCGGCGGTAAGAGCCACCTCTTCCTGCTTCTTATGGATGAGCAGCCCGGCGTAATTGCTGAGCGCGAACAGGGAGAAATTCATGACGAGGCCCTTGTCCAGCAGCAGGCCACTGCCTTTGCGGTCCTTGGTCAGATAAGCGATGTTATGGCGGCGTGCTGTAGCCAGGTCGCGCAACACCACCGGCTGGTCAGCTACTTCCAAGCTCCCGGTATTGGCGCGTGCCGCGGCTCGCAATCCCACTACTGTTTCCAGTAGCGCCGTGCGGCCGGAGCCCACGAGCCCGGCGAATCCCAGAATTTCACCGCGCTGCAACTCGAAACTCACCGGCGTATTGGTACCTGCCACGAGTAAGCGGGTTACGCGCAATGCGCACTGCTGGTAATCGGGCGTGCTGCTGCGCGGCGGAAACAAGTCGCTCAGTTCCCGTCCGACCATCAGGCGCGCCATGTCATCCTGGGATAAATCCTGCGCCGCGTAATGGCCTACCAGTGTGCCGTCCCGCAAAATAGTAATGCGGTCGGCGATCTGCGCAATCTCATCCAGCTTGTGGGAGATGTAGACGATCGCCACGCCCTGCTGTCGTAAACGCTCTATAAGCGCGAACAATACCTGGCTTTCTTTCTGCGTTAACACCGCCGTGGGTTCATCGAGTATCAGCACCCGCGCCTGTTTCGATTGCGTCTTTGCAATCTCCACCATCTGTTTTGCAGACACTGCGAGAGTGTGCATTGGCGTGTCGGGATCGATGTCACACTCCAGCGCTGCCAAATACTCGCGCGTCAATCGTCGCATTGTAAACTTGTCGAGAAAGGGTCCACGCGTGCGCTCATGCCCGAGAAAAATATTCTCGGCAACAGTAAGCTGCTCAACCAGATTCAATTCCTGATGTATCAGGATGACACCCTCTGCTTCCGCGCGGGCCTGCTGCCAATGTGCATCCACACGCACGTTGCCTTCGGTGGCCACTGCGTGCAATAGCAGTTCGCCGGCCGTGACTGACTCAAACCCTGCCAGAATTTTCACCAGTGTGGATTTACCGGCACCATTTTCGCCGAGCAGTGCCAGCACTTCACCGGCGCGAATCTCCAGATCGATATCCTGCAGTACCGTCACCGCTCCAAATGCCTTGCGTAAATTGCGCAGGGACAGAACGACTGGATTGCTGGTTGGGCTTGAGGTTGAGGTCGCGGTCATCGATTAAACATTTGCGGCAGCACGGCGCTGTTGAATTGCTGTTGTCCCGCCACCAGCAGGCTGTGCAAACGCGCCGCAACTTCCGGCATTTCCCGGGTGTAGCTATAGGTTTCAGAAGGATCCTTGAGCAGATCGAACAGCAAGCCATTGGGACTGTAATAGGAAGCTGGATGATCGAAGCGGGACACGGCGGCGCGGTAACGGGATTCCACCACCAGTTTCCACTGGCCCGCTTGCACAGCGGTTATACGGTCACCATCGAACAGGTATAGTGCCTCGTGGGAAGAATTTGCCCCGTCACGCAGCAGTGACAACATGTCTTTACCGTCGATCACGCGGTCGGCAGGCAGTTCACCACCGGCAATACCGACCAAGGTCGGAAACAGATCAATGTTCATGGCGGGTTCGTCTGAGATTTGTCCCGCTGGCAGCACTGCTGGCCAGCGCGCGATGAACGGCACTCTCAAACCACCTTCCCAGGATGATCCCTTGCGATCTCGAAAGGGGCCAGCACTGCCCTCAAACCACGGACCATTGTCTGAAGTGAACACGACCAGTGTATTCTCATCCAGCCCATTCGCCTTCAGTGCCGCCAGTACCTCTCCCACACTCCAGTCTATGGTCTCTACCGTGTCACCATAGATACCGGCATCCGATTGCCCGCTGAAGCGATTGGACACATGCAGCGGCACATGGGGAAATGTGTGTGGTATATACAACAGAAACGGCCGCTCCCGATTCTCACCAATAAACCGCACTGCTTCCTCTGTATAGCGCTCGGTCAGGGTAGACTGATCCACCGGATCCTCTATTACCTGATCACCCCGATACAACTGTAATGGCGCCATGTCATTGCTGTGCAGCAAACCGAAGTACTCATCAAAACCATTGTTGAGAGGCGACCACTCCAGCCGGCTACCGAGATGCCACTTGCCAAACAAAGCCGTGCGATAACCCTGCTCCTGCAAGGCTTCGGCAATGGTGGTTTCCTCAGCCGCAATATGAATCTCGTTTTCCGGGCGCGCCACATCGTTAACGAGCGCCAACCGAATCGGATAGCGACCCGTCATCAGTCCGCCACGCGCCGCGGTGCATACATTTGCGCTGGAATAAAAATTGGTGAGCAGCACTCCCTCCTGCGCCATACGATCGAGATGCGGCGTCTTGATCAAGGTCGACCCGTACGCCCCCACATCCCCATAGCCCAAATCGTCTGCCATAATAATCACGAAATTCGGCGGCCGGTCGGCAGCTTGCAATATCAAGGAATACATGAGCACTATTGAAGTAAGGAGTATTTTTATTCTTATGTGCACTTGCAGATTCCTCTTATTAAAATTTCCAATGGCTCAATACTGCATGTATCGGAAGTAGAGTGCCCGTCAGGGTCGCGAGTCGGTAAAGCATCGCGGGGCCCGCCGTGAATACATCCCTGTAGGCTTAGGCTCGGCATCCATGCCTCGCACATCCCCGCCATGCTTCCCCGACCCGCACCCTCAGTAGTGCAGTTATACTTTCATCAAACCCTACTTCCGAAGCACACTTGTTGTTATATAGCATATCTTTTTTGAAAGAATATCCGCCCCTGACTGGCACTAATTTAACTTACATAAATCCATAATGAATTATTTGGTTCCAGGCATAATCTCGAACCCCGGCTCAAAATCTACCAACACACCCGCCAGTTGCTCTAGAACCGCTACATTTCCCTGTACCGTACCAATCCCGGACCGCAGTTGTTCCGCCAAGGTCAGGTCCCCGATAATAACTGTGTTGAGATCACTCCGATTCATGCTGATCGTCACATCCGGATTCGGTGACAAGAATCCTTCTTTGTTGCTGAGCGTTCCGTGGCTCATTTCCACGATGAAGTTCTGGTTTGTGTCTGGTGTGCTGAGGTTGATCGTATAGTTCATGCTGTCGGCAAGCTTGCTGTCGACACGGATGGCTATCGCATCCCACCACTGCGAAGTAGTCATGGCGCGCGCCGAGCTTGGTGTGGTCCCGCGCGCGGCACCCATTGCAGCGGCTCCGCTACGCAGTTCCTGCGCGGACGCAAGGAATACGTTGCGCATACTGGAGCTTTCGTATTGATAGCCTAACTGTTCGAATACGGCGGCGAGCAGGTCTTTAGCGCTTGAATTGGAAGGCTCGGCGTACACGAGTTTGTTGAGGATTTCCATGGCGAGTCGATAGTCGCCTGCGTCATACAAGGCCGTGGCACGCTGCATTATAACGACAGCGCCTCCCATCATCTCCACAAACAGAGGCGCGGACTCCGACGGTGACAAGGGCGCTAGGGTGTCCGGATTGCTATCCCAGTAGCCGAGATAGCGATTGATGACGGCGCGGGAATTGTGAAATTCCGAGCCGTGATACTGGCGCACGCTCCATTCCTGTTGCAGGCTTACTGGCACCTGATACTCGTTGTGGATCTCGTTGATGGTGACACCCTGATTGGCGTGGAAGAGCACCTGATTGTTCAGATTGGCGTAAGCGTCGCGCTGCGTGCGCATAACTTCCTGTATACGGTCATTGCCCCAACGTGGCCAGTTGTGAGAGGCCACCATCACCTCGGCTTCCTGCCCATAACGATACAGCGCTTCGTTAATCTGTTTCGACCATTGCAGGGCATCGCGTACCAGAGCCCCGCGCAAAGTATAGATATTGTGTACGGTGGCGGTAATATTCTCGGCGGCCCAGAATACCTTCTGATCAGGAAACCAGGCATTCATCTCGGCCGGTGCTTCGGTGCCGGGAGTGTTCTGGAAGACGATGCGTACACCGTCGATGACATGTTCTTCAAATGCAGCCTCGATCAACAATGTCGGTGCGACGAGACCACTGGTGCCCGCTGCCAACGCCTTGCCGATGGCGGAATCCACCTGCCCGAACGGGCTGCTCGGAATCACCCGGCCATATTGCAACGCAGCGCGACGCGACATGGCATTGCCAGCATAGACACTCTCGGAGATTGCCTCATGCATGAAGCCGGTAGGCGCAATGATCTGTACATCACCGGCATTCACAGCGGCTTCGCTAGTCACTCCGAGTATGCCGCCGTAGTGATCGGCGTGAGAATGGGAATAGACGACGGCCCGCACCGGCAGTTCGCCGAGATGCTCATTGACGAGGGCCAGTGCGGCGGCGGCCGTTTGTGTGGTAAGCAACACGTCGAAGATAATCCAGCCGGAGTTGCCTCTAACCAGCGTCATATTAGCCAGATCCAAGCCGCGCACCTGATAGATAAAATCAGGCACCACCTCATACAAGCCAAAATTCATGTTTAGTGTGGCCTGACGTTGCAACGACGGATGAATAGTGTCGAACTCGCGTCCTTCCAGCAGGAAGTCATAACGACTCATGTCCCAGACCACGGCGCCATTGGCGGCGAGAATCTGCCGCGAGGCCGGTGCCGCGATGAAGCCGCGGCGCGATTCTTCGAAATCCTGCTCGTCTTCAAACGGCAGCGATGCACGCAAGCCGGCCTGTAACGCGGCGGTGTAAGTGCTGGGGCCAGTTCCCTTCGGGTTAAAATGATCCTGGGCGAACAGACTGGTGCTGGAAGCAAACCCTAGCAGACAAACAAGAGCTGGCTTCAGCAGCCCAACCGTTATTGAATTGGCGCGCATAACAGGTTTTTTCCGGTGTAAAAAAACGGTGCCAGCTAGCTTGCGAACGCAAGTAGCATGGCACCGTGATTCGTGTTCAAGGTTGTCGCCCTTGCAGACGGTCGCTCTTACAGACGCGAGCGTTCCAGGGTCACATCAGCATTGCGCCACAAGGACTCAAACTGGCGCTCGATGATAGCCGCTTCCTGATTCTTGGCCTGGGCACGCAGTGCCTGACCGAGTCCGAATGAGGCCCAGCCGTTCTGTTGGCTCCACTCCAGATCCTTGCGATACACCGCCTCCGCTGCCACCGCATCGCCTGCCTTTAACAACGCGGCACCGAGGTACAGGCGTTGCGACTGGGTCCAATCTGGCGGTTCGGTATAGTTGAGGTTGTCCTGAAATTCCACGGCCTGGGTGTAGTGGGCCACAGCGGCATCAAGATTACCTTTCGCTTCTTCGATCTCGCCCATCAGTCCATGCATGGCCAGGGTCAGTACATGGGAAGCCGGGGTTGGGCTAACGCCGAAATCATTCACGTCCGGCGCCGCAATGGCAGCCTGGATGTTGGCCAGCTCTGCTTCGGCCGGACCCATGTGGCCCTTGGCCAAATGGGCGCTGCCCATCACGTAGCTCCACATGCCTTTCAGGTAAGGTGATGTCTGCACGCTATTCACCGCGTTGTCCGCGTGAATCTTGTCCCAATTGCCAAAAATCTTGTCCACCAGATAAGTATGGGCAATGGTCTTCTGGCCACGGCGATCCATGGGGTTGGCGTGTTCGGCATTATGACTGCCTGCGGTGGCAGCCCCCTCGTAATTGCCCTGCAGGTAGTTCGCATAGCGCACGAAGTCCAGCGCATGGGCAGAGTGAGAACGGTGTGACAGAGGATAGGTACCAATCGTGGGTAAATTGGTGTCGCCCCAGATTTCAGCAAACTGCAGGTCTACGATCTGGGACCGCTCGTTGATGTCGATGGCCTTCTCGTATTCACCGACGCGCAAGTAAATGTGGCCTGGCATATGCACCATATGACCGGAAATCGGCACTGTACTTTCCAGTTTCTGCGCCGCTGGCATGGCCAATTCCGGTTGGGAAGAGGCTTCCATCAAGTGTATATATAAATGATTGGCACCGGGGTGATTGTGCTCGGCGATCATCGCCGCTTCCAGCGCGGTCTTGGCCTCGTCTGTGCCGCCCTTGGGCGAACCATCCAGATTCCAGTAATCCCAGCGGGTGGTATTCATGTAAGACTCGGCGAATATAGTGGCAACATCCGGATCATCCGGGTACTTGTTGTGCAACTGACGCATGGCCTCGAGATAGGCGAAGTCACGTTCGCGGTTGTCGGGTATGGCGTCCTTGTTATAAAGGATGAACATGGCATTAATCAGGTCGCGTTCCATTTGATTGCCGTTATTGGCCAATTCCAGGGCGCGACGCACCGCTGCCAGCCCGGCTCCCTGCGGATCATCGGGCATGTTGGCGTAACGGCTGTTCGGGTTCGGACCGGCGGCATGGGCCAGACCCCAGTAAGGCATGGGATGATCGGGGTCCAGACGGGACGCTTCCTGATAAGAGGCGATGGACTCCGGAAAATAGAAGCTATATGCCATGCGTAAACCCTGGTCGAAAAAGGCTTGTGCCTCGGCATTGTCAGTGGAGATTGGTTTGCTATAAGTACCACCCCCCGGCACGATGATAGCCAGCGCGCCATCGCTGTTTTGGGCGGAAACCAGTGTCGAAGTAGCGATCAAAACCACGGCGGTGGTGATGAGCGAGAGCAATCTAGCCATAAAATTCTCCTGATATGCGTATTCCCGGCAGTATACCTTCAAGTCAGGTAATATCGAAACTGCGTTCGCTATTAGCCAGCGCCATTTACCAACCTCAATTCAGTGCTAAAACCTGTTAGCGCAACAGCAATGGAAAGTCCCATAAATGGAAAGTCCCATGAACAAGATCGTCATCGACGTCTTTACTGACTACGTCTGACCCTGGTGTTACCTCAGTACCGTGAGTATTGATAAGCTGCAAGCAAACTATCCCGTCACAATTCGCTGGCTGCATTTTCCCCTGCATCCGGAGACGCCAGCGGACGGCCAGTCACTGGCCGAGCTGTTTGCCGGGCGCGACATCGAGCCGATGCGAAAGCGCATGCGCAGCCTGATGCAGGAGGCGGGTCTGCCCTACGGCGATCGCACGCATACCTATAATAGTCGTCTGGCCCAGGAGCTGGGTGCGTGGGCTGACACGCAGCCCGGCGGCGCCAAGCTGCACACTGCTTTATACCGCGCCTATTTCGCCGAGGCGGTGAACATTGCTGACATAGACAAGTTGGTGGCAATTGCCGGCCAGGCAGGGCTTGATCGTGACGCGGCACGCACCGTACTGGAGACACGTTCATTCAAGTCAGCGGTGGATGCGGACTGGGCGCGGTCCCGGGCCGCAGGCATCACTGGCGTGCCGACATTTACCCATGGCGATCTGGTAGTGGTCGGCTGTCAGCCCTATGAATTCCTGGAACGTTTCGTGCAACACATCATCGGTTTAAAGGAAAAGAGGCCACCAGCAGACACCGACTTCGCAAATCCATAAGGACGCGCTCAGGTGTGCAGGTACGCAGTTAAAGCGTTGGGATCACTGCTGACCGACTATTGCAGTTCCGAGAAATTAACTCTATCTTCGCCGCCACCAGACATGCTTGCCGCTGCGAATCAGCGGCAAACCTAAAAGCTCTTCTTTCTAAACTAACGGAGAATTACCAATGCTCAAACAAGCTCTTACTTTTAAAAGCTTCATGTTTTTGACTTCCATGTTTTTGACTTCCATATCAGTGGCACAATCACCCGCTGACGGCACCTGGGTTTTTTCGATGCAGAGTCCGATGGGCGCGGTTGATGGCGCGACTCTGACCGGTGAGTTCGACCTGGGTAACGGACGCAAGTGGCCAATTGAAGGCGGCACCATTGAGGGCAACAAAATCGCGTTCAGTATCACTCGCGATGGCGCGTCCATGACGTATGTGATGAGCGGCAATATAGATGGCGGCACCATCGCAGGTCTGGCTGAGGCAATGGGTACTACAGCTGAATGGTCAATGTCCCGCAGCAATTGACCCGCAGCAATTGATCGTCGCATTTCCTTCGATCAAGTTCAGGTAAAGCTCGCCACAATTTTTCGGTCATGCAGATCAGCAATCTCCGCGGCACTCAATCCCAGAATGTCCGCGAGTATTGCTTCCGTATGCTGGCCGAGTTGTGGCGCTGGTCGCGGCGGCTCGGAATCCAAAGCAGTGAAATAGGCTGGATGCGAAGGCAGCAGCACATCACCGATACCGGGTTGTTGCACGCGACTGAAGAGCGGATTCTCTGTAGAACAATCCGGATCAGCTTGCACGAGCTGCGTAATTGTCTGATAGGGTCCCCAGCAGGCACCGGCAGCATCCAGAGCAGTGGTCACTTCAGCATATTCTCGCGCAGCAAACCAGGGCTGGAAAATCTTCAACAATCGTTCTCTGGCCGTGAAACGATCACCCTCCTTGTTAAAGTCGAGTTTTAATCCCGCTGCCAATCCGGCAATCTCATTTGTAGTTCCCGTGACACTGACCAATGCCTGCCATTGATTCGGGCTGACGCCGACCAGCATCACGCGACGACCGTCACGACAGTCAAAGTCATGACCGAATGTGCCAAATATATGATTGCCGAGTGGCGGCCGTGCCGCGCCATTGATTGCTACCTCGGCGAGATAGCCGAGGTGGCCCATCGTCGCGAGCGCCACATCCGCCAATGCCAGCTTGATGAATTGGCCTGCGCCGCGCAGGCGGCGATGGCGTTCCGCCGCGAGCAAACTTAACGCAATCTGTTGGCCCGCGATTACATCCCAGGCTGGAAACGGATTATTCACCGGCGCACCGGAAGCTCCATCACCGGTGAGATAGGGTAGTCCGACCTTGCTGTTCACGATGTAGTCCAGCGCACTGCCACCATGACGATCACCGGTGAGATTAAGATAAATCAGATCTGCGCGCCGGGCGCGCAACGCAGCATCAGCCAGCCAGCCGCGCGCGGGAAAATTGGTGACGAACAGTCCAGCGTCCGCACCGGGCGCGGTTATAAGGCGCGTGAGCAATTCCTGACCTTCCGGTTTTTTAAAATCTACGGCGATGGAACGCTTGCCCTTGTTCAGGCTGTGCCAGTACAGACTCTTGCCGGAGGCTGTTACCGGCCAACGCCGGTAATCGATGCCGCCGCCGATTTGATCGAAACGAATCACATCGGCGCCGAGCAGGGCCAATGTCATGCCGCCAGAGGGTGCGGCGATAAAGGCACTGCCTTCCACCACGCGTAATCCTTCCAGAATTTTCTGCATCGCGATCGCCTTTCTGTGCTTGACCAATCTATTCGAGTAACAGGTAACCGTTGTTGATAACCAGTTTGTCTTGCTCTACAGACTTGCAGCGAAACGCGAGCTGGTTATCCTCGCGCCAGATTTCGGTGCGAATCGTTTCGCCGGGATACACCGGCGCGGAAAAACGCAGGCGCATATGTTTGAAGCGAGCCGGGTCGTAGTCGCAGCAAGTCTTCAGCAGCGCATGAGTAAGTACGCCGAGCGTACATAGTCCATGCAGAATCGGCGCCCTGAACCCTGCCGCTTGCGCAATTGCCGGAGAGGCGTGCAGCGGATTGAAATCGCCTGACAATCGGTACAGCAGCGCCTGCTGCGGCAGAGTCGCCAGGTCGCACACAAAATCAGCAGCTCTGGATGGAATCAGATCGATCTTGACCACGCTTTTGCGCTCACCACTAAAACCGCCATCACCACGCGCCAGTATTGCGGTGATGATTGTGCAATAGTCATCCCCCGTGATGACATCGCGCACCGTGCGCTCAGTCACTATATAAGCACCGATTCGTGCGCCCTTGTCAGACACCTCGGTAAAGCGCGTGGTCGCGGTCACTGTCGCTGTTGGCGGCAAGGGTTTATGCATGATGATTTCCTGACCGACTTGCAACAGCTGCACCCAGTCCAGCCGAATGGCAGGCTCTTTCGCCCAGAAGCCTGGATGCGCGAGCATCACCGCTTGACTCGGCATCACCAATAGATTGTCCTCGTACACAAAACGCAGCTGCTGCAAATGCGTCGGCTCACTGCCCATGCCCACACCGAGTGCATAGAGCATGCAGTCCCTCGCCGTATAGGTCTGCGTTACTTGCGGAAAGGTGTAGTGCAGCAATTTATCAGGATCAGTAAGCATGCTCAGGCTGCATTCTCCACGAGGCTGCGGGCGATGACCTTGAGGGCAAGCACCTCTTCCGAGCCTTCGAATATCGACAGCACCCTGGCGTCCACGAAGTACCGACTCACTGCCGACTCTTCGGCGTAACCCATGCCGCCATACATCTGCATGGCGTCACGTGTAATCCATTCGGCCGCGCGGCAGGCGAATAGTTTTACCAGGCTCGCCTCCATTTGGCCGCCGCCGTTGTCGAGCAAGCGCGCCACGGCATAACTGAACTGACGACAGGCGGTAATTGTGGCCAACATGCGCGCCAGTTTTTCCTGAATCATTGGATACTCTCCCAGCGCCTTGCCAAAAGTTTTGCGTTGTTGCACGTAGGCATGGGCCTGTTCAAACGCCGCTTGCATAACACCGATCGCGCGGGCTGCGGTTTGAATACGGCCACCGGAAAATCCCGCCATGGTGAAATAGAATCCACGCCCCTCTCCTGCCTGCTCTCCAACCAGATTGCCAGCGGGTACGAAATAGTCGGTGAAGAACAGATCATAAGAGTGCATGCCGCGATAGCCGAGCGTGGCAATCGCCTTGCCGATCAGCGTGCCGCCGCCAGTTGGCTGGTGCTCGAACTCATGTCCCGCGTAGGCCGGCTTTTCTATAACAAACAGACTGAGGCCGCGATGACCCAAGGCCTTGTCCGGATTGGTACGTGCCAACACCACCAGAATTTCGGAGCGCCCGGCAAAGGTACACCAGGTCTTGTTGCCGTTCAGAATCCAGCCACCAGCAACCGGAGTTGCGCGCAGCGCGACCGCCGCCACGTCGGAGCCGGTATCGGGTTCAGTAATCGAAATCGCGCACAACTGCGCGCCAGAGGCGAGTCTGGGTAACCATTGCTCCTGCTGCGCCGCGGTGCCGCCACTGAGTAATGCCCGTGCGGCAATTTCTGGCCGAGTGATCAGGCTGCCGGCAGCGCCGAGTGAACCGCGCGACAAGGCTTCGGTCACCACGATCATACCGAGGCTGTCAGGTGCATCATCTGGCTGTAGTCCACCGAAGCGCTGCGGAATACAACTGCCGAAACAACCGAGTTCGGCTGCTTTTTGAATTATCACTTCAGGAATATCGCTGTCCTGGCGATGAATAGTTTCCGCCAGTGGCATCACCACTGCCTCGGCAAAACGCGCAAAAGTCTGGCGCATCATGTCGATGTCACCACCAAGCATGGACGGCATTTCGGTGACACCTTGTTCCAGAATTGCCGCACCGATCGCTGCGAGACGCGCCGAGGACTGACCTGGGTTCGCAGTAGCGCTGACTAATGGTTGCAACATGGTAATTGACAGTCCCAGATCATTGCTCCGTGTCAGCAGACGCGACAGGATGGAACGTTGTGCCTCAAGCATGAACATCTGTGCCAGTGATTGACAGAGTGCGTTATCAGTGAGGGTAGCTGCATAGTCGGCCATGGCGCGCGCCGCATACAACTCGGCCACACTGAGCGCCAGGTCATAACAAACCTGTTGTTGCTCATCGAACAAGTGATTATTGAACACGCCGTCGCGCAGACAACGGGCTTTGATGTGACGCAAACTGGCGTCGAGTAATTGTTGGGTGGCATCCATATGATTGGAGCGTGCGCGCAAGAAATTGGAAGTAGTGATTCTAGCAGCTATCAGTCCTGAATTACCCGTCACATATCCTTGTCACATAGCCCGGTCACACTTTAAAACGTCTTGCACATCAACAAGGTTTCGATGTCGCGATAGTAAAAGCGTTCGACAGGTCGCCAACCGAGTTGCGAATAGAGGCCGCCGCTGAGATTGACGGTTTGCAAATACAGATGGGGTAAGCCGCGCGCGCGCGCCAGCTCGATGACCTGATGCGTCAATTCTGAGGCAATCAGTTCACCCCGATGGGGCGCATCGACGAACACGCTGCCGAGCCAGAACTGCTTGTCTGGAAACATTCCGGCGAGTTCCTGCATTTTCAGTACGGCGGTGCCGACCGCCTGGCCTTGCTTCATCGCCAGAATATGAATCGGCAGTTGGTCTTTGTGCAGAGACTCCAGCAACTGCTGTTCCAGTGCTTCGATGTCCGGCCCCATGCGATCGGCCCAGATCGTATGCCACCAGGCAATGACCTGTGGCACCAGGTCCGGATGATCAGCCAAATACTCGAAGCGCATGGGAAAATCCTGCAAAGCTTATTGCAGCTGAAAACCAGCATGGTTATCAGGATATGCCAACAATGTGGCTAAACCAAGGTTCACCACGGTCTGCCGACAATAGTGCCAACATTAGTACCAACAATAATCACTTGAGCTTCCCCCTGATACTATAGGAGACTGTGGTTCGTTGAGCGGTGTCTTCAGTTCCCTGAATAGATAGCGCTCTGGATCAGGTGCAGGAGACTCGATGATAGATGTCCTGGATCAGCCCATCTCTGCCGAACCAGCAGCTGCATGGCAGACGATTGATGCGCAAGCATTCCGGTTCGAACAACTCAACATGTTGTACCGGCAATTGTCGTTTATCCTGCTGGCCGACATGGCCACCAGCGTCTTCCTGTTCCTGATACTGTTTTTTACCGCCTACAATCCCTGGTCTATGCTGTGGCTCGTTTCCCTGCTCACGATCACCGGTATTCGTGCCGTGATTGCCCAGCAGCATCGCAGCCGTTACAAAACGCCGGAATTTAACCAGCGCCGCCAAAGCTTTGTAATGCTCGGGGCCGGTCTGTCTGGTTTGTTATGGGGCTCGGTCTTTTTTGTGTTGCCCCCATCTCCCACTTTCTTGCATGTGTCGCTGGCGGGTCTGTGGCTTGCCGGTCTGCTGGCTGGCGCCGCCACTACCATGGCAGTAATGAAGGAAGTGTTCCTCGCCTTCGCGCTGCCTGCTGCGGCGATTCTGCTTGGTTATCTGGCCATAGTAGCGCCGGAACACCTGGTAACATTGGGCGGCGGTTTTGCCACCTATCTGGCTTTTCTCACTCCCATCGCCATGCGCATCCACAGCGATTTCACGTTCTCCATCACTCTCAAGCTGCAGAATCGCAACATGCAGGCAATGCTTTTTCAGGAAGCCGAGCGCCTGCATGAGAAGGAAGAAGAGTTGCTGCTACAACGACGCAAGCAGGCAACCCTGCAATCCCAGAAAGCGCACATCGATGCCAAACTCAAAGCAGCCTATGAAGAACGCCTGCTGCTATTGGATAGCCGTACAGGAAGGTATCTACGGCGTAAACAGCCTCGGTACGATTACCTTCATCAATCAAGCCGCGTTGAAGTTCCTGGGTTACAACGAAGATGAAGTGATCGGTCACAGCTCGGCCCAAAAGATTACGCCGGTACACATGCGCGCCGACAAGATCGGGAAGGCGAACATAGCAATCAGTATTTGTTATCTCAGAGGCATATCAGCACATGGAGTTGAGAGTGTCTTCATCGGCAATGGTTCTCGCAGTATTCTCCTGCGAGCCGATTCGAAAGTTGGGCAATGTGATCGGCGCGGTCGTGAGTTTTTCCGATATCTCGCGCCAAAAAGAAATGGAATTTATGCTGATCCAGTCACAGAAGATGGACGCGATCGGCCGACTCACCGGTGGCGTGTCGCACGATTTTAACAATCTGCTTACCGTGATTATGGGCAATCTGCAGTTCCTGCAGAAGCACCTGACTGAAGATGAAAAATCCATCACGCTGCTGAACAAGATCATGAATGCGGCGAAGAATGGTGCAGAACTCAATAACCGCTTATTGAGTTTCTCGCGCGAACAGGCGCTGCAGACCAGCCCCACCGACATTCGCGAGATGCTGCTGGAGATGGCGGAATTTCTCGACCGGATTCTCGGCGAGGAAATCCAGCTCGAGCTCGAGTTGATGGACGCGCCATGTGTGGTAATGACGGATCGCACGCAACTCGAAAACGCCATTCTCAACCTGTGCGTGAATGCCAGGGATGCCATGCCGAATGGCGGCAGCCTGCGCATCACGGCCCAGATTTCCCGTCTCGCCGAATCCTTCATGGGCCATCAAGCGAGCGATCAGGAACTGGACTACGTGGAACTGCAGGTGATTGATTCTGGTACCGGCATTCCTGATAGCATTCAAAAGCAAATTTTCGAACCTTTCTTTACCACCAAGGACAAACATCAGGGCACCGGATTGGGATTAAGTACGGTCTATGGTTTTCTCCGACAATCTGGCGGCAACATCACCGTCAGCAGTCGCCTCGGTGAAGGTGCCACGTTTCATCTCTACCTGCCCGTAATGGCTGACCCGATACGCGCGCAACGGGAGCTTCCTGTGGCCATAGATGTTGCGAAAACCACTTATGCCGGTACTATTCTCGTGGTGGAGGACAACGCCAATGTCAGGGAATTGGCATGTCAGATGCTCATCGATGCGGGCTATGCTGTTATCTCGGCCGACAACGGCCCCGCTGGCCTGAAAATGTTTCAGGAGCATCCCGATGTTGATCTGGTGTTCTCCGACGTCATCATGCCCGGAGGCATGACTGGCATCGATATGGCGGAAGAAATTTTGAAACTGCGACCGGACAAACCTATCCTGCTTACTACCGGTTATACCGAGAAAGCGCTGAAAGACCGCATCCTGGAATTCAAGAACATCGTGTGTGTAGCAAAACCCTACGATACCAATGAACTGCCGAAGTATGTGCACTCGATGATGCAGAAGGGGTTTTTGGAAGAGAGCAGCTTGTAAGTATTGTTACTGCGAGCTGGTTGATTGTTCTATTCAGTGGCTCCGAATCGCACTGCAAGCTGGTTGATTGTTCTATTCAGTGGCTTCGAATCGCACTGCGAGTTGGTTGATTGTTCTACTCAGTGGCTCCGAATCGCACTGCGGCTTGGCAGCTCCAACCACTGTCGCCCCGGCCCTCCGGGCTACCCTCTCTGCGGAAAAAGCCCTGTAAAGCGGTCTTTTTCCTTGCTCGGCGTGGCGCCTTTATGTGGTCTCCGCTACCAAGCCGCAGTGCTAGTTGATAGTGCATAAACGAATGAACAGTTGGCTTCGAATGCAGGACATACCACTTTTCGGTTTTTGACTTTTGTCTTTTGTCTTTTGTCTTTTGACCTTTGATTTTTGTGCTGCACATTGTGAAGTGGGAACTGCAAGCGCAGGGGCGGGGGGATGGGTTGGCTCGGCGATCAAGCGCAGCACCGACTGACCGAGGAAGACCGCTTTACAGGGCTTCCGACCGAGGGAGGGAACCCCGGAGGGGGGCAAGCTGCCGAGCGAACGCATCCCCCTGCCCCGGCGCGATCTACCAGTCATCACAGATCCAAATAGAGATCTACCAGTCATCGCAGATCCAAATAGAGATCTACCAGACATCACTGACCCAAAAAAAGATCCACCAGACATCACTGCAACTGAATCCGCTCCATCTTCAGCATCTGACTGTAGCTCGAAGTGATTACTCGATCACCCTGCTGCAGACCTTCGCGCACTTCCACGTAACGATTGTTGCGGCGACCAACGCGAATATCACGGCGCGTGGCGAAATCGCCGGTGTTATCGAGCACGAATACCCAGTTGCTGCCCATGTCCTGAATAAAGCCACCGAGCGGCAGCAACAGGGATTCTACGGGGTTGCCCAAGACCAGTTCTAATTGCAGAGTCTGCCCACGTCGCAGGTTATCCGGTGGCAGGCCCTCGAAAACGAGATCAACTTCGAACGTGCCGGTAGTAATCTCCGGATAGACCTTGATCACTCTTGCCTGGAACGTACTGCCAGTCAGAGTAAAGCTTGACGTTTGATCGGGGGCGACGCGCGTGACGTAGAACTCATCGATTTGAGCGACGATCTTGTATTGATCGATACCGTCGATTTGGCCTAACCGTTGTCCAGTGGTCTTGCTCTCACCGATTTTCACCGGCATCGAAGTCAACTGGCCGGAGATGGGAGCGCGCACCATCAGACTTTCGAAACTGCTCTGCGACACTTCCAGATTTTCTTCCAGCTTTTGCATCTGCGAGGCTATCTGCAATGTGCGCTCGGTGCGAATCTTGTTTTCCAGTGTTTGTCAGGCCTTCGCATTGGCGAGGATCATGCATTGGTATGCCAGTTCATCCACCACCGACTCGTATTCTTCCTCCGAGATCAGACTGCGATCGGCCAACCCGTCGAAGCGGGCTTTCTGGCGCTCCAAAACGATGATGCGATATTCAACGTCAATAATCTGGCGTTCAGTTTGCAGCTTGTCGGTTTCGAGACTATTGGAAATATTACTGAGGAAGTTAATCTGTTCGGTAATGTTGGTGTCATTCTGCGCGGCGCTCAAACGCAGATTGGTATTGCTCAGTTGCAGCAGTGGTTGTCCAGCCACGACAAAACTGCCCTCCTCGACAAACACAGCTTCCACCACACCGCCATTCACCGCATCGAGAAACACACTCTGCAGCGGCTGGATAGTGCCGCGTATGGGAATCAGATCTTCGAACACGCCGTACTCAACCGCAGACACGATCAATTGTTCCTGTGGCACCCGGAAAGTACGAATGCTGGCATCAGCTATCAAGCCGTACACAATCCAGATGGCAACGGCAGCTACAACGGCGATGAGCCCCCATTGCCAGATAGCCAATTTCTTTTTTTCAATTACCCGATCCATCGTCATCGCTGAATTCTCACTTCGCTATACCAATCTATTCACACAAATACCATAGGGTTTGCGCTTGGCGCATACGGATCTACTGTCGGCTCATCGAGCCGGGAATTGCTAAACGCGAGGACTTGCCATAGCCCATACTTATCCAATGTAGACGTGCGAGACTTAATTTGGTTACAGACGCTCGCGCTTTCCTTTACCGCTTCGCCTACTGCCGGCGCTGGCGAAACAGATGCGGATTCTTCTCAACAAAATTGTCTATCCACTGCTCCAGGAAGGAGTCCCGGTCTTTGGTTTGCAGAAAGCCCCATCCCAATACCGAAATGATGAACGCGCCGATCGCATCCACGATCAAATCCCACATCGTGTCCTGCAGACCGCTCTTCTGCATGTTCATGCCAAAGAGCTGATCCATGGCGAATTCGAAAATTTCCCATATTGCCCCCATGCCCATGGCAAACAGGAAGGCGAAAAACGCGATAAATTTCGGATGCAGATCGAGTTCCACATCTTGCTTTTCATTCATCACGTACACGAGCAAGAAACCCAGAATTCCCAACAGAAATCCGGAACCCGCATGCAGCACCAGATCCCACCACCAGTAACGCACGTAAAATCCCTGTACTTCGCCAAGGAACAACGACAGATACACAAATATCACCGCCAGTGATTCAAACTCGTAGGGAATTTTCACCTGAAAGCGATTGCCCAGCAGTACCGGCAGGAACGTGATGCAGAGTATGACGCTAACTTCGATGGCCGGTTGCACCCGTCCCTGTACCAGCAACAGCACAGCACCGAATCCGAGAATCAGTTTCAGGCCATAGGACACGCGCCGGTGGGTCACCAGGTTCAGCGCATCGCCGGGAAAGTCTTCAGGTAACATGACCATTCAACACAGTGCGGGTTCAGAAGGCTGTCAATATAGCACTAATCCGGCTGCTTGACCGGGTTTGAAGTGAGCCGCTTGTGCTAGAGTAGCGCCCAGGTTCACGCTATACATTTTGGAATACATTGCGCTTGTTAAGCTTCCTTCAAGAAAACGAAACTTTCCTCTGGGTACTCGGCATATTCTCGGCAGTGAGTTTTCTGGCGACCCTTGCTGTGATTCCATGGCTGGTGGTCAGACTGCCTGCAGACTATTTTGCCAAACCTACTCGCTACCCGTTGATCACACGCAAACTGCCTGGCGGCATGCACTATGTCGTACTGCTGTTGAAAAACTTGTTCGGCGCGCTGATTATTGCGCTCGGGGTGGTAATGCTGGTGATTCCCGGACAGGGATTGCTGACCATTGTGATCGGTCTGATCCTGCTGGACTTTCCGGGCAAGTATCGCCTGCAACGCAATCTGATTCAGCGCAAACCGGTATTGAAGTCAGTAAACTGGTTGCGCGAACGCGGCGAGCGGGCGCCACTTGAGTTTGGCGACCATACTCCGTAACCCTGCGCCGTAGAACTGAATGATCTCGCCGAATACACACGCCGCCTCACCGACATTTTTCACAAGCACGGTACCACTGGCACGTTCTACGCCCATGCATCGGTGGGCTGCCTGCATGTGCGTCCGGTGTTGAATATGAAACAAGCACTGTTACACGGTCATTGTCACCAGAAGGCATTCGGCATGATGTCGTCCGTGCAAAAAGTATTGGCGCTGATCCCTGAGCTGGAAGTAAAAACGATCGAATCCAGTTGCTGCGGTATGGCTGGCGCATTCGGCTACGAAGCCAAACATTTCGACATATCAATGCGCATGGGTGAATTGAACCTGTTGCCGGCAGTGAGAGGGGCGGCTGCAGATACTCTGATCATCGCCGATGGCACCAGTTGCCGGACACAGATACGGGATGGCGCGGCACGCAATGCATTGCACGTCGCGCGCGTGCTGGAGATGGCGCTGGCAGACTGACAACGGATTTCAGTCGGAGCTGGAACTGAATAAACAGAGGCTGCCGGTGTTCACCACGCAGTCAACCAGATCCAGCAAAATGTGCACACACAAACCAATGCCTAACACTCGCGTTTCGGGCGGAAGCAACAGCGCCACATAAAGAATTATTGGTAACAAGCCATGCAGGGGATGAAAGCCAATGCTGCACCGCGCGGGATCATAGATTGGATTCGCCAATAAATGATCCGCGTCGATGAGCAGCGCCAGCAACATGACACCATATTGTCTTAGCCATTGCGGCCGGTAGCAGGCTCCAGCAATGAGCGCCGGAACCAGAAAATGCAGCGCGATGTGTAGCATCGGAAATTCCCTCTCTCACCTTGCTCGCTACGATCGCCTGGGTCCGACAGCCTCCTAGAAGCGCACTTCCAGATAGGAGATCGCGCCTTCTACTTCGCGGTACATATGTGGCGTGCCTTCAGGAATCAGAATCGCATCACCTACAGTCACGCGTTCGGCGACACCGCCATCGATACCAGCGCGACCGCCATCGGTAGCTGGCACCAGCGTACCACCAGTAACCAGTGTGCCAGCCCCTTCCGTAATGTAATGCAGTTCGGTGCCTACTTCATGCACGATGGCGCCGGCAGCCTCGGTGCGGCGGATCACGTTGATGCGATAATCATCTTGCACCGTCACCGTGCCAACCGCCATGCCCGGACGCTCACCGGCAGTGCGCACCAAACCATCGGCGATAGCGGCAGCCTTCACATACAAGGCTGGTTGTGACGCAGACTGGGCGAATATCAAAGCGCCGCAACCTATAAATATAATTCCTGCCAGAATCTTTTTTAACATTGGTTCTATCCTTCTTGTTGATTGAAAAACTGGTTGAGACTTGCTCTATAGCTTATAACAAAAAGCCCGCATCACTCTCTGGCGATACGGGCTTTTGTTGCGATCAATCTGATCTGCTTACATCAGTCTTTATTGATACAGCTTATTGGTACGATTTATTGGTGCAATTTATTGGTACAACAAGCCGCGCATCGCGCCATGGGTTTGGATCGAGTACATGATGTCATCGTTCTGGATCATGCCGACGAAGACAATGTTCTCTACTGGATCAATCCAGAACCAGGAACCGGCAATGCCCCACCACCAATGGGTGCCTTCCGGTGCCCCATTGAATTTGGCCGAGTCATTTACCACCGCGAAATCCACGCCGAACACGTTGCCGGGATAGAGTGCGCCAATGCCATCGATACTGTCAGGTAACTGATTGCTGCGCATGATCTGCACGGCCGCCTCTGAAAGGATGCGGGTGCCATTGAGTTCACCGCCATTCAAATGCATCTGGGCAAACTTCATGTAGTCGCTGGCTGTGGAGGTGAGTCCGCCGCCGCCAGAGAAGAACGCAGGTTTTTCCAGGAACGCACCATTGTCAGTGCGCTGCAAGGTGCCGTCGGTACCTGGTCGATACTGACCGGCGAGTCGGCTGGCTTTGGCGGCTTCAACGTAAAAGCCGGTGTCTACCATACCCAATGGGCCAAAGATGCGTTGCTGCAGGAATTCATCGAACGGCTGGCCTGACAGCACTTCAACCAGATAGCCCTGCACGTCCACGGAGATGCTATATACCCACTGGGTACCCGGCTGATAACCCAGCGGAATCTCACCGAGTTTTGGAATCTGGTCGGCAAGCGCGATGTCGCGGCTGAGTATGCCCGCTTTCGTATACGCAGCTGGCACCGGACCAGATGACAAAGGTGGCGTGTACATCAGGCCGCCAGTGTGGCTGACCAGTTCGCGAATTGTCATGGGATGCGCGGCCGCTTCTGTGGCCATGGTGCCATCGGCATTCGCGGCAGTGAACACCTGCATATTGGCGAATTCAGGGATGTATTTCTCCACCGGATCGCTCATCTGGAACTTGCCTTCGTCATGCAGAATCATGAGCGCGGTGCCAGCTACTGGCTTGGTCATGGAGAAGATGCGAAAGATGGAGTCAGTGGTCATGGGTACACTGTCTTCCACGATCTGGTTGCCGAAGGCCTGACTCATCTGGATCTCGCCGTCTTTGGCGATCATCACCACGGCCCCAGAAAGTTTGTTGGCATGTACTCGCGCCTGCAAGTCAGCCGCGATAGCGTCAAGTCTTGCCTGCTCGATGTCAGCGCCAGCAACGTTGGTAGTGAACAGCACGCCAACGATAAATAATGCAAATGTTCTGGAAACCTGCAGATTGCGTAACATGTGAAATACCCCCTTTCGACTTTCTATGTATAAAACTGCGGCTATTAGATCACCAATTGCCAATGCCACCTAGCAGCTCGGGACGAGCGCTGGCTATAACGCGCCCAAAGACTAGCGACGTTCCAACAGCGCGGCGTCAACCATTGCGGAGAATTCCTCACGAAAGCCGGCACTATCGGCCGGCGACACCTGCGCCATGATAACCGTAATCAGGTTTTGGCTGGGATCGATAAAGAAGCGGGTGCCGGCGGAGCCGTCCCACCAGATCGTGCCCTCACTAACCGGAAAATTGTACGCTGCCGGATCCATTACCAGATTAAAGCCACCCAGGGTCCAGCCGGAACCCAGCCAATAACCATTGTCGCCAATTGGCATCGCCTGCGCCGGCACGGCATTGTGGTACATCAGTTCGGCGGTAGCCTCGCTCAATACCCGCGTGCCGTTGAACTCACCCTTGTTCATTACCATCTGCGCGAAGTGCAGATAATCCATCACGCTGGAAAGCATGCCGACGCCGCCTTCGATGAGTTTTGGTCTGGCAGTGAACGGTACGGTCTCGATTTCAAAAGGTGTCAGCCTGCCTGCAGTTGGGCGGTACACTACGGCCAGGCGCTCCGCATCAGAGCCGGTCGCCCAGAACATCGTGCTGTTCATCGCCAATGGCGCAAACAGATGTTGTTGCAGATATTCCTCGAATGGCTGTCCTGACCACACCTCTACCAGCTTGCCGAGTATCGTGGCATGAATGCCATACAGGAAAGCAGAACCGGGTTGGTGAAACAGAGGCACGCGCGCGGCGTTGTCCACCATTTCATCCAGCGTGATATTGCGATCGCGCACTTTGTTCTCGACATACAGCCGCGAGCTGCGACTGCCGAGACCCGAGGTGTGGGTCAACAGCTGCGCCACGGTAATGTCACCGACTCGTGCCTGCGTTTGCATAACATCTGTGTTATTGGGATTCAGCAGCACACGCTGGTCGGCAAACTGTGGCAGATATTTTTTGATTGGATCATCAAACTGGAATTTGCCCTGGTCATACAACTGCAACACGGCAATGCTGGTAATCTGGCGGCTCATGGAATACAGGCGAAAGAGCGCATCCTTCGGCATCGGCTTGCCCTGCTCCAGGTCCATCTGTCCCAGTGCCTCAAAATAAATCAGTTTGCCATCACGGGCGACAGCGGCGACGACGCCGGCAATATCACCGTCATCGATATGTTGTTGCAGTTTTGCCGTGGCCGCCTGCAAGCCGCTGCTGGCAACACCCACGCTCTCTGGTGTAGCAGTAGTCATCGACTGCGCCAGCAAGGACTCGGTAAATCCGACCGCCAACAACAGCGCTGTAATTGATAGCCACGTGCTTTTGTGCCTGAACATGGTTGGGTCTATTCCTGATATTTGTTGTTGTGGATAAATAATCCGTTTTTGAAATCTGCTTGAGAAAACTGATTGAGTGTCTCTTCAATCCAGCGTCTCTTCAATCCAGTGTCTCTTCAATCCAGCGTCTCTTCAATCCAGTGTCTCTTCAATCCAGCGTCTCCTCAATCCAACGTCTCCTCAATCCAACGGTCAATGCGCGCGTGCATCACCGGCATCGGCACGGCACCGGCGCCAAGTACTACATCGTGAAACGCACGAATATCAAACTGGTCGCCGAGAGCTGACTCGGCTCGGGCCCGTGCCTGCTGGAAATTGAGCATGCCAATCTTGTAGGCCGTGGCTTGCCCGGGACCGGTAATATAGCGCTTCACTTCCGAGCGCACCGCGCCTTCTGGAATCGGGGAATTATTGAGAAAATACTGCACGGCCTGATCTTCAGTCCAGCGCTTCGAATGAATACCGGTGTCGACAACCAAGCGCACTGCGCGCCAGATCTCGCCCGCCAGGCGGCCAAATTCCGAATAGGGATCCGCGTATCCGCCCATCTCTTTCGCCAGCCATTCGGCATAGAGACCCCAGCCTTCGGTGTAGGCCGTAGTGCGATACTGGGTGCGAAAACGCGGCACATCAGTGAGTTCCTGCTGAATTGAAATTTGCATGTGATGACCGGGATTGCCTTCGTGGTAGGCAATGTCTTCTATCTGGTAGATCGCCAACGTGGACATGTCAGACATGTGCGCATAAAACACTCCAGGGCGAGAGCCATCCGGCGAGCCGGAACGATAATGCTGCGCCGCTCCAGGTTGCTCGCGAAACGCCTCCACCCGACTTACAGTGAGTGGTGCCTTCGGCAGACGCCCGAAGAATGCCGGTAGTTTTTCGGCGATGGCAGTGAGATGCAGATTGTTCTTGTCGAGATATTCCTGGCGACCCTCGTCGGTGTCCGGATAATAAAATTGGGGATCTTCCCGCATGAACACAAAAAATTCCGGCAGCGTGCCAGTGAATCCAGTTTGCGTCATGATCGCTTCCATCTCACCACGCAGGCGTGCCACTTCCGACAAACCAATGTTATGAATTTCGTCAGCAGTGAGATCCGCCGTAGTCATCTGACGCAGCCGCTGATTGTAATAGTTCTCGCCATCGGGCAAGGCCCATGCACCTTGCGGCACGGCATCGGCGCGCGGCTTGTCTTCTTCCAGCCAGGCCAATACGCTGGCGTATGCGGCCAGCACTTCGCCGGACAATACTGCCCGCGCTTCCTCGCGCAATGACTGCGCCTGTTGCGCGTCCACCAGATTCTTGTCCACCAAAGCATCGAGCTTGGTTTGCAGATCTACCCAGATCGGCGAATTCGGCGTACTGTCATTGCTGCTGAATGGAACACCGGCAGTAACTCGGCCAATCTCGTCGATGGCAAAATCATAGTCGAATGCCGGCGGACGAATTCCCAGCGCAGCAGCTGCGCGCGCACGCTCCAGCAGCTGCGCAAACGCGCGGTCAATTTCCCCCAGTCTGGCGATGTAGGCTTGCAGGTCAGCCAGCGTGTCCACCCTGTGGAAAGAAATCATGAAACTGGGCAGTCCCGCATGGGGTCCACCGCGACCGAAAATGTAATTGTGATACTGGAAAGGCACGCTGCTCTCGGCCTGAGCCAGCCCAAATTCCCACATGTCCCAGCTCAACTTGCCTTCTTCAGTGAGATTGTCGTAGACGAACCCGGTGCGCATGCTCGCCACGCTCTGACGCAGCCACTCCAATTGTTGATTTGCTCCCTCAAGTGAATAGTCATTGAGTTTATCGTTGTCGGTTTTTTCACCGAGTACGGTGCGGGTTTGCGGTGAAAAATCCAGTTGTGCTTCGTATTGCTCATCCAGCCAGGTGTTGAGGCGTTCAGTCTCGACTGCAGCCGAAGCGATGACCGGCGTGGATGGTGTATCAATAGAGTTTGTTGAGGAAGCAGGATTGTCGTCACTGCAAGCGGCTATCGACAAGGATAACAACAAAGGCAATAACAACCGTAACCCTGTCACTAAGCAACGCATAAAAACTCCGGAATGAATTGGGTGAATTAGCTCAGAAGAGCTGAGTGTGTAGCTGCGGGCAAACTACTTGAATTAAGGGCGCGAGCCTCCAGCACAGTGCCGGAAACGCTAACCGTTTCGCGGAAGCTTGTCCAGCTGGAGACAGTCTTGCAGTACCGCGCGCCAGTCAAATCCAGCATCTGCCAGCGCCAGAAAATTCGGGTTCAGCAGCGAATCCTGCTGGTTATAGCGCAGCGCTTCGAAACGCGTGTTCACCACCGCGCCACCCGCGGCCGCAAGAATGGCATGGGCCGCAGCCGTATCCCATTCACTGGTTGGTGCCAGCCGCGGATAAAAATCGGCCTTGCCCTCCGCCAGCAGACACAGTTTCAGGGAACTGCCCAGGCTGATCTCTTCCACGTCGGCAAATACATGGCGCAGTTGCGACAACACTGAGTCCAGCGCCTGATCACGGTGACTGCGACTGGCGACAACCCGCACTCGCTGCTGTACTGACATGCGCGTTGCATGTATTGCCACGCGCGCAGTATTTGGGTGTTGCACGAAAGCGCCCGTAATCAGGCTGCCGCTGTAAGTGACTCCGGTAACCGGCACATATACCACGCCGAGCACGGCCGCGCCGTTTTCGATGAGCGCAATATTGACGGTAAATTCACCATTGCGTTTGACGAATTCCCTGGTGCCATCGAGGGGATCCACCAGCCAGTAGCGGTGCCAGTTTTTCCGAATGGCAAAAGCTATGGGAACTGACTCTTCCGACAACACAGGAATATCCGGCGTCAATGCCGTGAGTTGCTCAACGATCAGAGTATGTGCGCGCCGGTCGGCTTCGGTAATGGGCGAGTGGTCTGCCTTCAACGTTACGCTGGGTGCTTGCACCTGCTCGTAGACTTCCAGAATGCGCGCGCCGGCCGCGAGGGCGATGCTGCTGACGGCCTGCAAGAGCTGTATCTGATTCATTATCTGTCCGAAAAATCTTGTGTGTAGTCCGGCAGCGCCGATGCTGGGCGGGATGGTTGCCAATTATATGTTTGGTACCAAGTTGGTTGGTATAAATGGCACCAAGTTGGTTGGTATATGCTTGCTATATATAGAAACAAGAACCCCGAACACCCGCTGCCGAAGATTAGTTTCTAATTTACACCTGCCTTCGGTAAGCTTCGGCATGTGCATTCGCTTGTGGATTCGCTTGTGGATTCGCTTGTGGACAGGATAGTGCATCACAATTGCACTGTTGCCAAGAATTCGCCAAACCGCCACCAACATAGCCACGTCGGAGTCCGTTCATGCCACCCTGGGCAGAAATTGAAACAGTGATGTTCGACATGGACGGTACGCTGCTGGACCTGCATTTCGACGACTACTTCTGGCAAATTCTGGTGCCACGTACTTACAGCACGGTGCATGGCGTGAGTGAGGAAGCTGCCCGGGAAATCATCAATTGCAAGTATGCTGAAGTGCGTGGCACGCTGGACTGGTACTCACTCGACTACTGGCAGACCGAACTCAATTTTGATATCAAGCACCTGAAACACTCGAATACCGAACGCATCGCCATTCGCCCCAATGTGGAAAAACTGCTGGAGGCGTTGCAACTGACTGACAAACGCGTGCTGCTGGTTACCAATGCGCATCCCATTGCGATGGAGATCAAACTCAATCACACGCGCATCCGCGACTATTTTCACAATTGCATCAGCTCTCACACTTTATCCCTGGCGAAAGAAAATCATGGCTTTTGGAGCGCCTTGCGGCGCACCGAATCTTACGACCCGGAACGCACACTGCTGTTCGATGACAGCCTGCCAGTGCTGCGGCAGGCACGCCGGGAAGGTATCAAGCATCTTTACGCCATCAAAAAACCGGACAGCCAGCGTCCGGAACTGACCCTGGCTGAGTTTCCCCAGGTGGCAGACTTCGAACATATGCTGCCGATTGAATTCTGAAGGATCGACCGCATGGCCATCTCCAGAGACCAGCCACCTGCTTCTGCCCTGACCCGGGTGCGACTGGACAAATGGCTGTGGGCGGCCCGTTTTTACAAGACCCGTTCCCAGGCCAAACAGGCCATCGAGGGTGGCAAGGTGCACTGTGATGGTGGCCGCTCCAAACCCGGTAAGGAAATCGGCATTAATGCGATCATCACCCTGCGGCAAGGTTTTGACGAAAAGACGGTCCTAGTTACGGGACTCTCAGAGCAGCGCCGCGGCGCACCGGAAGCACAGTTGTTATATGCGGAAACCCCGGCCAGCATCAAACAGCGGGAACTGCTCGCTGCCCAGCGCCTGGCACAACAGGCTGGCAACCGCGAGACTGCGGGTCGGCCCGACAAAAAACAGCGCCGTGCCATCCATCGCTTCAAGCAATACCCTGACAGCTGACGCGGCCCAAAGACGACATGAGTTAGCGCTCTGAGGGGTTATTTGGCATAATGCCTGCCGCCTCACTGTTAGCAGGTTTGAAGCGCCACAATATTATAAATATCAATCACTTGCTCAACTGACAGTGCTGTTTACCAGCCACAGCTGCGCGGGCAGGAAGTGAATCGGAGTTATCTTGGCCAAGCCTTACAGTGAAAGTCTCACCCGTTACCACCTGCCTGAATTCAAGCCGCAATGGGGCGCTCTCAAGCGCGGCATCGAGAAAGAATGTCTGCGCGTAACCCCGAGCGGTCACATCGCCACCTCGGATCATCCCTCCGCGCTGGGCTCCGCGCTCGCCAATCCTTATATCACCACGGATTTCTCAGAGGCCCTGCTGGAGTTCATCACTCCCGTCTACGACAACATCGATGAATGTCTGGGCATGCTGGAAAACATCCACCGCTTCACACTGCAGAATCTCGAAAACGATGAGATGATGTGGGTGTCGAGCATGCCCTGCCCGCTGGCCGCTGAATCAGATATTCGTCTGGCAGAATACGGCAGTTCCAATATCGGCAGACTGAAGTACCTGTACCGACAAGGCCTGAGCAATCGTTACGGCAGGTTGATGCAGGTTATCGCCGGCATTCATTACAATTTTTCCATGCCCGAATCATTCTGGCCCCCCTATCAGAAGATATGTGGTGACCAGGGCTCGCTGCAGGAATTTCGCTCCAGCAAATACTTGCACCTGATTCGCAACTTCCATCGCTATTCCTGGTTACTGATTTATTTGTTCGGCGCATCGCCGGCAGCCTGCAAATGTTTCGTACAGGGACGCAAGCACAACCTGCAGCCGCTGGATGACTACAGCCTGTATCTGCCCCACGCTACGTGTTTGCGCATGGGCAATCTCGGCTACAAGAGCGATGCGCAGAAGTCACTGTTCGTGTGCTACAACGATATGGGGTCTTACGCAGACTGTCTCGCTACCGCTATGCGCACACCCTACCCTTCTTATGAAAAAATCGGGCTAAAGAAAGATGGCGAATATCTGCAGATCAATGCCAACCTGCTACAGCTTGAGAACGAATTTTACAGCACTATTCGCCCGAAGCGCGTGATCAAGAAAGGTCAGCGGCCATTGCATGCACTCACTAGCGAGGGCATTGAGTACGTGGAAGTACGGCTGCTGGATTTGAATCCCTATCTGCCACTGGGCATCGATGCCGAGCAGATTAATTTTCTCGACACATTCCTGCTGCACTGTCTGTTGAGCGAGAGCCCGACGTGTCACAAGCAGGAATTTTTCGAAGTTTCCAGCAACATCGCCCTCGTGGTGGAGCAGGGTCGCGATCCTGCCCTGCAATTGAATCTTGAAGGGACGCCAAAGGGCATGCGCGAGTGGGCCAATGAATTGTGCGCTGATCTTGCGCACAGCGCTGCACTGCTGGACGAGATCAAGGGCAGCGACAGGCATCAGGCGAGTCTCGATGTGCAGACAGCAAAAGTGAATAATCCGGCACTGACACCTTCCGGAAAAATTCTCGCCGAGATGCAAGCCAACAAACTTTCATTTTTTGATTTCTCCATGCAACAATCGCGTACAAACAAGGCGTATTTGCAGAACAATGGGCTGGATGCGAAAGCGGCGGCACATATGCGCACGACAGCTGCGCAATCAATAATCGAACAACGGGAAATCGAAGAGGCGGATGAATTGAGCTTTGATGATTTCCTGGCTCAGTGGAATACCAATTAACTTTTTAGGCAGGAACAAGCAATGGCACTGGCAATCCCCGGCAATCGACTGTTAAACCTTGGCATTTTTATAACCTGCGTCATCACCATTGGCATTGTGCTCTACATGGAACACGTCATGCTGCTGTCGCCCTGCGGCTTGTGTATCACGCAGCGTGTGTTTGTCATTCTGTGCGGTGTAACCTGTCTTGCTGCTGCCATCCATAATCCCGGCGCGCAAGGCCAAAAGCTCTATGCCTTTGGGGGCGCATCCATGTGTGTGTTCGGCAGCTATTTCGCCGGTCGCCAGATCTGGCTGCAGAATTTGCCGGAAGACCAGGTGCCCGCCTGCGGACCTGGCCTCACTTACATCTACGAAAACTTTCCAATCATGGAAACTCTCAGCTTCCTTTTGAAAGGCGATGGCAACTGTGCGGAAGTAGGCTGGCAATTTCTTGGTATTCTGTCGATCCCGCAATTGGCGCTGATCGCATTCGTGTTCCTGTTCAGCATCTGCATGTTTATCGCCTTCAGGAATCAGCCACAGACTGCTTGAGATAAACAGGCAGCCGCGTAACTTTCGGAAACCTTGTCTTTGATCTGTGCCTGACTATTCATTGCTGCGCCAGCACAAACTGGCGCAGTAAATGACTGCAGGATCGCGCTTAAATCCCACTGTTGCCGTAGTTATTTCTTCGTATACGAATTAAAGAATTCAAACAGACCCGGAAAGCCCGGTGCCACCACATCGCCGTGGTTGCCACCTGGCACTTCAGTATACTGCACGGTCATTTCCAGTTCCTTCATGCGCGCGACCATGGTACGGGAACCCTCAACGCTCACTGTCGGGTCAGCGTCACCGTGTACCACATACTGGGGAATATGCTGCATCTGGCTTAGCGTGGCGGGAGTACCGGCACCGGCGAACATGCCAATCGCTGCCCATACCTCCGGAAACTTTGCGGCGACTTTCCAGGTACCGATGGCACCCATGGAGTGTCCGGCAAGATAGATTCGATCAGGATCAATGTTGTAATGCGCGCGCGCCAACTCCAGCACTTGCATCACATCTTCTTCGCTGCGCGCCTGCACGAATTGCACGGTCGGATCCACCGGTGCATTGCCGAGGCCCCAACCATAGGAACCATCGACACGAAAACCCAGCGGTGCCGCGACGATATAGCCGTGTTGTTCAGCGAGCCGCGGAAAATCCGCTTCATAGTTTTCGAAGAAAGAATTTTCGGTGCCACCGAGCCCGTGCAGCGCCACGATCAAAGGTGCACCACGGCTTGGGTCGTAAGAGGAAGGCACGTACATGCGATATGGCATAATTTCATTGGCCGATTCCAGCAGATAGTGGCGTTTGAAATCACCACTGCGTCCAACAAATGGATTAGTGCCGGCGGCGCTCGCGGTCAGCACGGCTTCTGCTGCCGCAAAATCTTCAGCCGGGTTAAAGGTACGCAGCTCCAGCTTGCCGCGATTGACCTGCCGCATGCGATCCACCGGATACAGAATGTCCGCCCTGATTTCTGCAGGTGCACTGCTTGCGCCTTGTTCCAGTTTCGCCACCAGCGCATTCAAACCCTGGCGCACGGTAATCAGCAAATCACTGGCACCAATGACCTGTGTAGCTGCGACCACCTCCACATGTAACTGGTAATTGCCATCGGCCACATCGGCCAGATCAAGATCGAGGAAATACGGCGACTCGCGCAGGTCACGGCTCACTCCTGTGAATTGCCCAAAATCTTTCACGACCATCGCTGCTTGCTGACCTGCGCCGGCGCTATTGAGTGTTGCCCGCGCATTCAGTGCATTGCTGATGGCAATGGCCGGTTGATAGATTTGTTCCAGCCGCACCGTGTAACGGTCAGCCGAATCTACCACCACGCGATCGCTGCGCAGAACCAGGGAATTGGCATAATCGACGGCGTCGGTCCAGGTGTTACCCACTAACAGCACATTGCCCTTGGCCAGCAGACGCCGGCTTTCTCCCGTCTGGCCAAGCCGCGCCGCCTCGGCCAGCTCAGCATCGAGCAGATCCAGTTGCGTCTTGAGTTCACCGGCCGGCTGCGTTCTCACTTTGAGACTGTTGTAACGCACTCTTAATGAAGACAGGCTGGTGAGGGCCTGTGACTGGGCCAGTGCGGGCAGCAGTAAACTACTGATGGCCAGGGCAACGAGCAGACGATACTTCATGGTGTGGCTCCTTGGAAAAGAGGGAAGGAAAAGCTGTCAGGCATATTCAGCTTGCCACTGTAATAGCAAACCGGGCTTTAGAAAACCAAAAAATGCAAACAGGGGATTGCTATCTATACCTGGATGACACAATACAGAATTGATTCCTTTAGCCACTCATCGGCGCCAGCGAAAGAACCGCTCGGTCCAGGGGAATAATTTGGTGGGCAGGCGCGCACTGCGCCAGGCATTGGCGGCAAACTTGTTCGCTTCATACAGGGTCGGATAAATATGGGTGACGGCGGAGATCTTGCCTAACCCCATACCGTGGGTCATGGCCATGACGAATTCGCCAATCAGTTCGGCCGCGTGATAGCCGACGATGGTCACGCCCAGAATCTTGTCCTTGCCCGGCACGGTCAAAATTTTAATAAAGCCGTGTGCCTCAGAATCTGCCATTGCCCGATCCAGATCATCCAGGGCATAGCGGGTAATCTCATAGGGAATCCTTTTCGCCTTCGCCTCTTCCTCACTGAGTCCCACGCGCGCCAATTCCGGGTCAGTAAATGTGGCCCATGGCACCACGTTGTAGTTGGTAGGCACTCGCCACAGCCCTCCGAGCAAGGCATTGAGCGCAGCAAACCAGGCTTGATAAGACGCCATGTGGGTAAATTGATACGGTCCGGCGACGTCACCGCAGGCGAAGATATTCGGGTAATTCGTCTGCATGAACCGATTGGTGCCCAGGGTGCCCTGTTCAGTTAACGCCACCTTGAGTTGTTCCAGGCCAAAACCCTCGACATTCGCCTTCCTGCCAATGGCCAACAGCACCTGATCGAATTCGACCCGCACCTGTTTACCTGCGTGCTCGGCCACCATCACCTTGCTGCCCGCGTTGGCTTCGAAGCGCAGCAGCTTGTGCGCCGTTAATACGCTGATGCCCTGCTCGCGAAATTTCGCAGCAATCAATTCCGACACTTCCGGATCTTCCCGCGGCATGATGCGCGGCGCCATATCTACTTGCGTCACCTTTGCGCCGAGATTGCTGAATGCCTGTGCCAGTTCACAGCCAATCGGCCCACCACCAACAATGAGCAAGCGTGGCGGCAATTCGCGCAGAGTCCACACGGTGTCCGAAGTCAGGTAGCCGACACTATCGAGACCGGGTATCGGTGGCACCAACGGACGCGCCCCGGTGGCGAGCACAATCGACCGCGTATTAATGCGACGACCATTCACACTAACGCAGTAAGGTGATTCCACCATCGCCTCACCCTGCACACATTCCACGCCAAGCGACGTGAAGCGCTCCACAGAGTCATGCGGTTCGATTGCAGTTATAACATTCTGTACACGTTGTATGACGGCGGCGAAGTTCGCTTTGCCAGCTGCATTCTCGATACCAAATTCCTGTGCGCGATTTATATAAGACATGATGCGGCCACTGCGAATCAGCGACTTGCTGGGAACGCAGCCGGTGTTCAAGCAATCGCCGCCCATCTTGTGTTTCTCAATCAGCACTACCTTCGCCTTGGCGCCAGCAACAATCAGCGCGGTCACGAGTCCGGCTGAGCCGGCACCGATGACTACCACATTGGCATCAAACTGTTTCGGTTTCAGGAATCCTTTCAAGGCTTTGTTCCTTTGAATAAACGTGATCAGCCAACGATCAAGCAAGGGTGCGACACCTAACAACACAAGTGAGGAAATAACCGGAGTACTCACCAGACCTGACAAGGAAGAAATTTGTGACAGTTCAGAACCGGCGTTCACATACACCAGGGTGCTGAGCAACATGCCGAGCTGACTGACCCAGTAATAGGACCATACGCGTATCGGCGTCAGGCCCATTAGCAGGTTTACAATAAAGAACGGGAACAGCGGCACCATGCGCAAACTGAATAGAAATAAATTGCCGTCGCGTTCAATGCCACGATTGATCGGTGTCAGGTAGTCGCCAAATCGGGATTGCACCCAGTCACGCAAAATCAGGCGTGAGGCGAGAAATGCGCCGGTGGCGCCGATGCTGCTGGCAAAGGAGACGAGCAATGTGCCCCAGAACAAACCGAAGATCGCCCCACCAAGAAGCGTTAGGATAATCGCCCCTGGAATGGAGATACCGGTGGCCACTACATAAAAGGTAAAGTAGATAAAGGCAGTGAGTGCGAAGTTTTCCTGTTTGAGTTGCTGTATATCACCCAATCGGGATTGCGCGTATTGCAGGGTCAGATACTGGTCCAGACCCAGAAAAAAATAGCCGCCCACGGCCAACAGCAACAGCCCTACTATCAGAAATTTAGTTTTCAACACGCAGAATCAACCATTATTGTTTATCAGGAGGTGAGTGACGCACCGGGTTACAGACAGCCAGTGCACATTGCTGTGGGATATTATCCTTGCTATCGATTTTCGGTATGCTATAAACCTGTTGCAAACCCAAGGCACAAGCCTGAACACGCCATTAAACACACCATTAAACACACCGCGTATTCGACTATAAACCTTTACATTTCATAAGTTAAGAGATAACACACCGTGTCCAATTTTGATTTCAGTCGTGAATTTCCGGTGACCCGAATGCGGCGCATGCGCCGTGACGATTTCAGTCGTCGGTTGATGCGGGAAACACGCTTGAGCACAGATGACCTGATCTTCCCGATTTTTATTGTGGAAGGCAGCAAACAACGCCAACCCATCGCTTCCATGCCCGGCATCTTCCGGCTCAGTATCGATGAATTGGTGAAGGAAGCCGCCGAATTGGTTGCCCTCGGCATTCCCGCTATTGCCCTGTTCCCGTCGCCCCTTGATTCCACGAAAACCCTGGAAGGTGCCGAGGCTTTTAATAGCCAGGGTCTGGTGCAGCGCGCGATTCGGGCGGTTAAAGCCAGCCAGCCCGAGCTGGGCATCATTACCGATGTGGCGCTGGACCCGTATACGACCCATGGCCAGGACGGCATCATCGATCAGAATGGTTATGTATTAAACGACGTCACGGTGGCGGTGCTGGTCAAACAAGCCCTGTCCCACGCCGAAGCAGGTGCTGATATCGTGGCACCGTCAGACATGATGGACGGTCGCATCGGTGCCATCCGCCTGGCCCTGGAAGAACAGGGTCATATTCACACCAAAATTCTGGCATATTCCGCCAAATATGCCTCCAGCTATTACGGGCCGTTTCGTGATGCCGTGGGCTCCAGCACCAATTTGGGCGGTGGCAATAAATACAGTTATCAGATGGATATAGCCAATAGCGATGAAGCCCTGCAGGAAGTGGCTTTGGATCTGGCTGAAGGTGCTGATATGGTCATGGTAAAGCCTGGCATGCCTTATCTGGATATAGTCAGTAGAGTGAAGCAGGAATTTCGGGTGCCCACGTTTGTGTATCAGGTGAGCGGTGAATACGCGATGCATATGGCGGCGGCGCAGAATGGCTGGCTCAATGAAGATGCAGTGGCGATGGAGTCATTGATTTCGATCAAACGCGCTGGTGCCGATGCAATTCTTACCTATTTCGCGAAGAAAGCGGCGAAGCTGTTACAACACTCTGCTTGAAAACAGCGCATTTGGCCTTATCATACGGGCAACCACTTAATCACATTTTAAATCTACCTTACTTACAGGAAGCGACACATGAGCGACACTATCGTTCACATATCAGACAGCAGTTTCGAACAAGATGTATTAAAGGCAGACGGTCCTGTATTAGTGGACTTCTGGGCTGAATGGTGTGGACCGTGCAAGATGATCGCGCCCGTACTGGAAGAACTCGCCACTGAATACAAGGGCAAGCTGAAAGTGTGCAAAATGGACGTGGATTCAAACACAGATACCGCGCCTAAATATGGAATTCGCGGTATCCCAACACTGATCATATTCAATAATGGCGATGTTGCGGGCACTAAAGTCGGCGCTCTGTCCAAATCACAGTTGTCTGCTTTTATTGACAGCGTCATATAAATTGCGTTTAATGTGGCATCTCGCGCATCCTGGGATGCCACCAGTACCAAATAAAGCACCACTAACCAAACCATAAATAAATACACAAACAAGATAACAACGGCCGGAATAACTCAACTCCTGCTGTAAAAACGCAACCTCGGTAATCCGCCCTAATTAAAGTTTTTCCAATCGTGCATTGGCACTGGCTGTTAGCAAGCCCGGTTTACTGAATACGAAAAACGTGCAAATTCCGCACCTGGAACAGATACCGAATAAATCTGGACACCTATAGAGAGTAGGACTATATTGACCCAATCGTGATTTATACGAACCACCTCCGATTATCTCGTTACGTCAAAATAGATCTCGCCCAATAAACATTACAGTTTGCAGCAAAGCAGCAGAAAACTAATTAGCCCCTAAAACCAGCTCCCGAATTTATTTCACTGATTTCATGACACTTGAGGTTTACGCCAAAAGCATTTCCGCTGGCATTCCTGTAAAGCATTAAATCTTTTTTTCCAACCCAGAAGACCCCCCTTTATGAATTTAACCGATCTCAAACAAAAACCAATCGCAGAATTACTGGCAACTGCCCATGAAATGGGATTAGAGAATGTTTCCCGCACTCGCAAACAAGACATCATCTTCGTCATACTGAAAAAGCACGCCAAGAACGGCGAAGACATTTCAGGCGATGGTGTTCTCGAAATTTTGCAGGATGGTTTTGGATTTTTACGCTCAGCGGATTCTTCCTATCTGGCCGGCCCAGACGACATATACGTCTCCCCCAGCCAAATACGACGCTTTAATTTACGCACCGGCGACACCATTGCCGGCAAGATCAGACCACCGAAAGATGCCGAACGTTATTTCGCTCTACTCAAGATCAGCGAAATCAACTACACAAAACCCGAAGCCGCCAAGAACAAAATCCTTTTCGAAAACCTCACGCCTTTATTCCCGAACAAGCGCCTGCGTCTCCAGCTTGGTAACGGCAGCACTGAAGATCTCAGTTCACGGGTTATCGATTTAGTTGCTCCGATTGGCAAAGGCCAGCGCGGACTGATCGTGTCGCCACCGAAAGCGGGCAAGACATTAATACTGCAGAAAATTGCGCAGTCGATTACCAAGAACAATCCCGAGTGTCGCCTGATCGTATTGCTGATTGACGAACGCCCGGAAGAAGTGACCGAGATGCAGCGTTCCGTGCGCGGTGAAGTCGTCGCCAGTACCTTTGACGAACCACCGGCGCGGCACGTACAAGTGGCCGAGATGGTAATCGAGAAGGCAAAGCGCCTGGTTGAACACAAGGAAGATGTGGTAATTCTGCTCGACTCCATCACCCGCCTTGCTCGCGCCTATAACACCATTGTTCCTTCCTCCGGCAAAGTATTAACCGGCGGTGTGGATGCTCATGCACTGGAACGCCCAAAGCGTTTCTTCGGCGCCGCGCGTAATCTGGAAGAAGGCGGTAGTCTTACCATCATCGCCACGGCGTTGATTGAGACCGGTTCGAAAATGGATGAAGTGATTTACGAAGAATTCAAAGGCACCGGCAACATGGAATTGATTCTCGACAGAAAGATCGCCGAAAAACGCGTTTACCCTGCCATCAACGTGCGTCGTTCCGGCACCCGTCGCGAAGATCTGTTAACCACCGAAGAAGAATTGCAACGCATGTGGATTCTGCGCAAGTTGCTGACCTCGATGGAAGATGTGCAAGCTACCGAGTTCATCCTCGACAAATTGAAAGACACCAAGACCAATGAAGATTTCTTCAACTCAATGAAGCGGAAATAACGCGAGCGCCAATTCCCAAAGCAAGCCAGGATTCGTCTGGCGCTCACTCCAGGCAGAAAATCATCCATGGCATTCAGAGATCTGCGAGACTTCATTGACACGCTCGAAAAAGCGGGCGAACTGAAACGAATCAAAACCGAAGTAGATCCCTATCTGGAAATCACTGAAATCAGTGATCGCACCTTGCGTGCAGGCGGTCCCGCCCTGCTGTTTGAAAATCCCAAAGGCTCCACTATACCCGTGCTCGCCAATTTGTTTGGCAACACGCGTCGCATTGCCATGGCGATGGGACAAGAAGATATCGAGGGACTGCGGGATGTGGGCAAATTACTCGCCTTTCTGAAAGAACCGACACCACCCTCCGGCTGGAAAGATTTGTGGCAGAGCCTGCCCAGTTACAAGAGCGTGTTAAATATCGCGCCGAATGTGAAGAAGTCAGCACCGTGTCAGGAAGTAGTCATTGCAGAAGACGCCATCGATCTGTCGATGCTGCCAATTCAAACCTGCTGGCCCGGCGACGTAGCACCACTTGTCACCTGGCCGCTGGTAATTACCAAAGGTCCTGAGAAAGAACGGCAGAACCTCGGCATTTATCGCATGCAGTTACTGGCGAAGAACAAACTGATCATGCGTTGGTTGTCTCATCGTGGCGGTGCGCTGGATTTTCGTGAATGGCAACAGCGCTATCCGGGCACTGCATTTCCGGTATCGATTGCTATAGGTGCCGACCCGGCCACTATTCTTGCCACGGTAACGCCAGTACCCGACACCTTGTCCGAATACGCCTTCGCCGGTTTACTGCGCGGCGAAAAGACTGACGTCATCAAATCCATGACCAATGATTTGCAGGTACCCGCCAGTGCCGAGTTTGTACTGGAGGGCGTGATCGAACCGGGAGAGATGGCGCTGGAAGGACCCTACGGCGACCACACCGGTTACTACAATGAAGTGGAACAATTTCCTGTATTCACCGTAAAGCGTATCACTCACAGAAAGAATCCGATTTATCACAGTACTTATACGGGCCGCCCACCGGATGAACCATCCATGCTGGGTGTGGCTCTGAACGAAGTGTTCGTGCCATTGCTGCAGAAACAGTTCCCCGAGATCATCGACTTCTACCTGCCGCCGGAAGGCTGTTCCTATCGCCTGGCGGTAGTGAGCATGAAGAAACAATACCCCGGCCACGCCAAGCGCGTGATGATGGGCGTGTGGTCATTCCTGCGGCAGTTCATGTACACGAAGTTTGTAATTGTGGTGGATGACGATGTCAACATTCGCAGCTGGGAAGACGTAATCTGGGCCATAACCACGCGTATGGATCCGTCGCGGGATACCGTGCTTATCGAAAATACTCCTATCGACTATCTGGACTTTGCTTCACCCGTGTCCGGCTTGGGGTCGAAGATGGGCATGGATGCTACCAACAAGATGCCTGGAGAGACTCAGCGGCAATGGGGCAAACCAATTGCGATGAGTGCGGACGTGAAGCAGCGGGTGGATGAGCTGTGGGCAGAGCTGGGGTTGGGTCCCTGATGGGCATGCAGCAGATCTGCCTGTAGCCACCTGTAACAATCGATCAGCGAGTTAAGCGAATCCTTTACATGAGCACGCGTGCGAAACAAACCTTCTACGGTAGCTGTCACTGCGGTTCGGTCAAATTCCGGATCAATACTGATTTCCCGGAATTGACTACCTGCAATTGCTCCATCTGCCGTCGCAAGAACGCGCTGATGGTTAAAGTGCACGAAGATGATTTCACACTGCTTGAGGGCGATGACAAGCTCACTGAGTATCAATTTCATACCAACACGGCCAGGCACTTTTTCTGCAAGGTATGCGGTATTTATCCTTTTCACAGAAAGCGCACTGCTCCGAATTCGTTTGGAGTGAACGTCTATTGCCTGGAAGGCGTAGATCTTGCCGGGATACCAGTGAGAGAGACCGAAGGGATAAGCTTGCCCTGATTAATGCGGTTTACTGCTTTGCATAAAGTGATGCTGAGTGATTGTCGAGCTCTTGTCCTGTAGCTTGTGTGCGTGATGCTGCGTTCGCCTATGTAAACGTATTTTTTTCACACGTGAACGTTGGCTTCTTCCGGGGGTCGATGTTGAGTGATCCCGCACATCTGCTTGAAGGCAATGGCAAAAGAATGCGCCATGTCAAATTGAATGCCGGCGCTGCACTCGATAATCAGGCGCTGGATGACCTGATTAAACAGGCGTACCTGAATGTCTGGACCGCACTGCGCACCGGCGTTCCCTGATCCAGCCCGCTGGCATTGACCAGCCCGCAATAGCGGCATTGATGGCGGGTTTTCAGGGCCAGGTTGTAGCATTTTGTGTCCCCAGCTTTACCTGACTGGCAACCAAAAGTGGCATTGGTTAACATTTACCAATGTACCTGCAATGAACCCTGTTAGAGATTTAAGCAAGGCAATGGCTAAAACAAGCAGAAAAGCTGAATACAGTATCGCCACTGGTCTTGTCGCAGGAGCGACGCTCGGCGCTGTGACTGGCGGGCTGGCTTTTGCCGAAGCGGGCGCCGGGCTCATCATCGGCGCCGGTATCGGGCTGGTTTTGTCTGCCGCCTATTGCGGCCTGGCTGGCACTGCAGCAAGCATTGCGTTACTGGTGTTCGCCGTAACCTTTGATCGCGGTGGTCCCGTGTCAGGCGCTATTCTCACCAGCATCGGACTCTCCGCCGGTGTTTTCGCAGCAAGCTCTGACCATACTACCCTGACATTGTTAAAAGAAGTGATGCCCGGCGCTGACAGCTTTTCCGAAAAGGAAGGCGTCGTGCCAGTCTACAAGGCCTATCGCACGGACCCGACGACTGGCGAGAAGACCTTGATTGGCTACGCGGTCGTCACTTCGGATGTACTGCCCGAACCCAGTGGCTACAGTGGCCCGATTGACAGCTTGATCGGCATGAATCTCGAAGGCACCATCGTTGGTCTGCGGGTTATCTATTACAAGGAATCACTCCGCTACTCGATTGGAGACTTCTTCGAGTGGCCCGGCTATGAAGACCAGTTTATTGGCAAGGTCCCTTCTGACAAGTTTCGCGTGCATAAAGACGGTGATATCGATGGCATCGCACGCGCCACTATTTCCGTAAAAGCAATGACTGCTGGTGTGCGCCAGACGGTAAGAGCGGTGTATGCGGCTTACATCCAGTAGACATGGGCTTTGATTTTGTCGGCACCCATTCCCGGATTGTTCCCAGCCAGTTAATTGAATATTCGATGGGTGATGCGCGCACCGTTCTCGACTCAGTTGCAAGTCGAGCACGGCGAGGTTAGCGAAAAATTAGTAACCGTCTGGCAGGACTACGAAATTAGTCGTTCGCTCGATGACAGTTGATACAGGACCCTGAAATACGACCCGCCATATAATAGCGAGGCGAACTTCGCGACACTTCTTCACGGGCCTTGGCCACATCAGCCAGAAATTTCCGCATGTCATTTCGCAGGAATGGATGTTTGGAGCTGAGATCAGTTGCTCCAAGTAATCCGCCGATGCGCTCTATATTAGTCAGGGAAGTGACGACGCCTTGTCGAAACTCAGGTCGGTCATCGGCCTCGCTTAACAATGCCAGATCGAGTTTTTGCAATTCAGAGGCAAGCTGATGCATGCCAGAACGCAACTCCTCTCCATCCAAAAAGTCAAAGTCGGGTGGAGAAGCCACCCTGGGAAATCCGCCCGCGCCATTGCTGCAGGCTGAAATTGCAAACAGGACAACCAACAAAAGAGGCAATCGGGAAAACGGTTTTCGTAAATAGCTCGTCATAATTACTTGCTCCTATAACTTTGTTCTACTCTAGGAGTAAGCGGAAAAGCGAGAATTAATCTCTATCACTAATAGCGCAGATAATCGAACGCAGACCACAAGTTCTTCTTCCCGGTTCCAGCAGGCATTTCCAGAAAAAGTAAATGTAACCTGACCCACGCATGATTTGATCTTCGTCAGGTCTGACCGCGGAGTTGCTGAGATGAAAAATTGCGCCGGTGTCGGGCAGCGGCGCATTCACTGAGTGAACTCCAGGTAGAATCAGTGCGAAGTTTTCGGTAATGGCAGATCCAGCAAACCGGAGCCGATCAGATCACCGTATTTTTTGAGGTTGGCGGCACTGGCCTTGTCATCACCAAGTTGTTTCAGCAAACGGCCCAGCTCTCCATATGCCTGCGCACTGGGTGCAAGCTTGATGCTGGCCTCGTAATACTCCCGTGCCTTGCCCCACAACTCATTGCGCAGGGACAAGCGGGCCAGGGTGAGAAACAAATTGGCGTTTGCGGGACGGGATTTCAGCCAGCTTTCTGCCTGTAATAATTGCTGGGCATTGCAGTCATAATCTTTTTCGCCATAGCGCAACACCAGTGCATCGCTCCAGCGTTTCGCCAGCGCCTGCTCCAGTACTCTGGCTGCTTCGGGTTTGGCGTTAACACCACACAGCAATTCCAGGTAGTGCTTGACCACCTTCTCGTCTTCCTTGTATTTGCCCGCTGCCTTCTTCCAGAGCTTGGCCATGTCTATGACTGCTGCTTCGGGGTCGGCACTGGCCTTGGAACTCTTGCCTGCAGCATAGAGATGCTCCATGAACAGGCGCACTTGAATCCGTTCCAGTTCTTCCGTTGCCAGCAACTTGTGGCTCTCCAGTGCTGGTAACAACGCTTCCAATTGCTCCCAAGCCTCCAGACGCACGTACACTTCCTTCAGCATATTCAATAATTGTGCGTCATTGACTGCGGTCTTTTTTAATTGTTCGAGAACGGCGAGGCATTGCTCCAGCTGATCCGATTTGAACAGGAGCAAGGCGCGCAAGTAATTGACCGTAGAACGAGCGCTTGGATAACGCGACTCCGCTTCGTTCAACAATCGTGACCATGCGTCCTTGTCACCAACTTCGTATGCCGCATAAGCGGCGGCGAGGTGATTAATGACAGACGCATCGGCATCATTTCTGGCTCCATTCAACAACTTGAACGCAGGCGCCCAGTTACCACGCGTTAGATACAACAATCCATCCAGGGTTTTGCTGCGGGCCCTGGCATGGCGCTGGTCGCGTATGTGTCTGCCGTACCTGACCCAGTACCACGGATTGAGCCAATGCCATAACAGGAGCAGCAGTCGAAACACCAGATAGATGACTGCCAGAGCAACGATCAACGCCAACAAACTGGTTTCGAACGTGTAATTGCCAAATGCCAATAACAGATAGCCAGGATCCGCAGGGAAACCCAGATAGAGAGTAACCAGCAGAGCGAGGACAATGACAATCAGGCTGAAGATGAAAAGCTTGATCATGGGTTGATTGGGATCATGGGTGGTTTAGCGATTGCTCGCCGTCAATTGATTGATGGCGCTCAGCGTGCGTTCAAGCGCCGGTAGTGGCGGATCAATATCAATTGCCAGCAATTCATTCAGGCTCACCAATAGATTATTGCCTATTGCAGAATCCGCTGCGGTGTAGCGACCCAACCAGGCAATGCCATTCTCAAGGCTGCGTCGATACAGTGTATGGTCACGCAGTAACAGCGCCAGCTGAGCCTGCTCCAGCACCAATTGCAGATTCTGCTTGATCAGCGTGTCCGCTCCGGGTGCGATCATTGCGGCAGGAGTTTCGTCCCATTTACGCCACACGAATACCGAGCTGAGAAATGCCAGACTGGCATCGATCATGCCATTGGTGTTGGTGGTGGTGGTGGTGTTGGTGGTGGTGTTGGTGGTGGTGTTGGTGGTGGTGTTGGTGGTGGTGTTGGTGGCGTTAACTGACAGTGCTTGTGCCTCGTTGTCACGGCGGCTTTGAAAGCTGTCGCGCATGGACTCCAGTAAATCAATCGACTGTACCTGTCCAATCAGCGCATCGAGACGCAGATACAGTCCCGCATGATCAATCGGTACTTCTTTGCGCAACGACACCAAATCATCTGCTATGGCTTGTCGTGTCGCAAACGCGGCATTGCTGCCGGATGCCAGTAATGCTGCATCGGCATTTTCCAACAAGGTGATTGCAGAAGGCAGGTCGCCCTGCAACTTGAGTTTCTGGCTGGCGAGAACGAGCAGATATTCCGCTTCCAGAATTTTCCATTCAAGATTCGCTTGGGCATTTACCGAATCTTGTTGCTGCTGAGCGGTGGCGAGTTGCTGACGCAGTACGGTGATTTCTGTATTCTGCTGCGTCTCCAGTTCGCGCATAGCTGAGTCATCTACGGGAGCTGTTACAACTGGCTGCGACTGGATGGTACGCAGTTGTTCGATTTCGGTGTTTTGAATGGTGAAGGTGCTGGACAGTTGCTGGTTCTGGTCCTGCAGCTCAGTGAGGCGCTGTTGCACAGTCCACTGCTGAAAACCGAGCAGGGCAATACTGCCGATCAGTACAGTGAAACTGCACAGGACCACAATAAACCGCTTGCGGGCCGTCGATTGCTGGCGACTGGCGGGCTTGGCTGAATTGCTTCTGGACAGCTCGTCCAGAATTTTGGGCGTTTCCGGTTGTTCTTCCACAGGTTTACCAATAATTCTCGGGAATCCGCTGCAAGTCCCTGGCTAGCGGGTCGGTATCAGACTGGATTTAGGCAGAAGCCGCACCCGCGAGGTCGGCCAATGCGGTCATGTAAGACGCCACATCGGCACCACCGGTATTGATGACCCGCTTAAAACCCGCTGTACTGGCCTGCTCAGCAACACGCTGGGAAGGCACCAGCAATGGTATCAGACTCATTTGGGCTTTGTTATCCCGAAGTAGCTGTGCCAAATAAAGCATCGACTCACCACTGCTCACGGTAAACACATTGATGGCATGGGTTTGCAATTGCCTGCCGAAATCCTGTGCCCCATAGGGCACCAGCTGGCGTTCATACACTTCGAGATAGTCCACTACCGCGCCCCGGACCTGTAACGTCTGCGCCAGCAGCTCGCGCCCGCCACGACCACGTACTATGCCGATGCGCATGTTCCTCACATCGGTGAATACAGGTAGCTGGAGCAGGTCTTCGCTGGTAGTGCCCGCATCGGAATGGATGACATGCTGGCCCAGTGCGGCGGACAGTGCGCGGGCAGTACCAGGCCCGATCGCGACCAGTTGCACACCTGCCGGAAATTGAGGCCAATATTGTTCAATCCAGTACACGCCATGGCGCACCGCGTTGGTACTGACAAAAATCAGGATCCGGTAGTTATCCAGATTCTGGATTTTTCCGATCAACCCTACTGGCTCATGCGGCGTGGTCAGCCCCTTGATATCAAGCAATGGCAATTGCAGCACGTGACCCGACGCCGACTCGATGGCTGCTACCAGATCCTGCTGCTGAGGCAGTGGTCTCGTCACTAACACGTGTAATGCGGCGAATGGCTGGTCAATCATTGGCGATGCTGACTTCATATTATTTTGAAAGGTTGGGACTTTCGCGTGAATTTCGATTTAAACTCAAGCGGACAAGGCGCCAAGAATTTCGGCGGCGCCTTGCGACAGCAGGTCTTCTGCCACTCTCAATCCGATTTGTTCGGCATGGTGTGGATTGCCGCGTAACTCACTGCGGATAATTTGCGTACCGTCGAGATTGCCAACCAGTGCACGCAGATACAGCTCATTATTTTCCAGCTCCGCGAAGCTGGCGATAGGAACCTGGCAGCCGCCTTGCAGACGACCGTTGACGGCGCGTTCGGCAACCACACGCGCGGCAGTGGCCTGATGATGCAGACAATCCAGTAATTTTAGTGTGTCGATATCCTGTGTGCGTGTCTCGATACCTACTGCACCCTGCCCGCCAGCTGGTAAACATATGTCATAGGGCAGGCGCTGCCGAATACGATCAGCCATGTCCAGGCGCAGCAATCCTGCGGCTGCGAGAATGATGGCGTCATATTCCCCTGCATCCAGTTTCGACAAACGGGTACCAACGTTACCCCGTAATTCCAGAATGCGCAGGTCAGGACGCTCCTGCCGTAACTGGCACTGACGGCGGAAACTGGAGGTTCCTACCCTGGCGCCAACTGGCAGATCATTGAAGCTGATATAGGTATTGGAGACGAGGGCATCGGACGGATCTTCCCGTTCACAGATGACAGCCAGACCCAGGCCCTCAGGGAAATCCATTGGCACATCTTTCATGGAATGCACGGCGATATCGGCCCGATCTTCCAGCATCGCCTGTTCCAGTTCCTTGACGAACAGACCCTTGCCGCCGATCTTTGCCAATGGTGTGTCGAGGATCTTGTCACCCCGGGTACTCATTGCCAGCAACTCAACCTGTAGTCCGGCATGGTGCCGTTCCAGCATCTGTTTGACGTAATTGGCCTGCCACAATGCGAGTGGGCTTTTGCGGGTGGCGATTCTCAGAATTTGCTCGGGCATGGGAAATTACGGCTCGTTGTACCTGGGTGTATACCAATGGACATTTTCAAATCAGCAAGCCGGCATTTTACGGCAATTAACCGGCTTTGTCCGATTCCGGGAGCGGCAACAATCGTGGCCTGCGCTGGTGCATCGTCTTCGGTGATACCCTTCACTTGATGTCCGCTTGGTGCCACCCTGCCGTTGATGAGGGTTATTCAGCCCAAGCCGATCCTGTTATAATCGCCAGCCCGATAAATCCGCCAGAATCAAGAGCACATAGCATGAGTGAGAAAAAAGACTCTGCCAAACCCTGGGGTGGTCGTTTCAGCGAAGCCACCGACGCGTTTGTAGAACGTTTCACAGCCTCAGTGACCTTTGACCAGCGTCTGTATCAACACGATATAGATGGCTCGATTGCCCATGCCAAAATGTTGCAGAAGGTGGGTATTCTCACTGCCGCAGAATTAACCCAAATCTGTGATGGGCTGGAGGCGATTCGTAAAGACATCGCCGCCGGGCGCTTCCAGTGGTCCGTGCGTCTGGAAGATGTGCATATGAACATCGAAGCGACACTCACGCAGCAGATTGGCGAAGTCGGCAAGAAATTGCACACCGGTCGGTCACGCAATGACCAGGTTGCCACTGACCTCAGACTGTATGTGCGGGAAGAAATTGATCAGGTGCTATTGCTCATCACCAAGGTACAGGACGCACTGTTGAATCTGGCCGAGCGCGAAGCCAGCACTATCATGCCTGGCTTCACGCATTTACAAACTGCGCAACCGGTGACGTTTGGTCATCACATGCTGGCGTGGCGGGAAATGCTGGAGCGTGATTCCGGTCGACTGATCGATTGTCGCAAACGTGTAAACGTGTCGCCGCTGGGCGCCGCCGCACTCGCTGGCACCAGTTATTCGATTGATCGGGAATACACAGCAAAACTGTTAGGGTTTGATGGCCCAACGCGCAACTCACTCGACTCGGTCAGTGACCGCGACTTCGCCATCGAACTGGCCGCTTGTGCGAGCATGCTGATGACGCACCTGTCCCGCTTCTCCGAAGAACTCGTGTTATGGACCTCGGCACAGTTCAAGTTTATCGATCTGCCCGATCGATTCTGCACTGGCTCTTCCATCATGCCGCAAAAGAAAAATCCGGATGTGCCGGAACTCGTGCGTGGCAAGACCGGACGCGTGTACGGGCACTTGATGTCACTGCTCACGCTGATGAAATCGCAACCGCTTGCGTATAACAAGGACAATCAGGAAGACAAGGAGCCGGTGTTTGATTTACTCGACACGGTGAAGGATTGTCTGTACGCCTACAGCGAAATGCTGCCTGCCATCGAATGCAAGCGCGACGTCATGTATGCGGCCGCGAAGCAGGGCTACAGCACGGCAACTGATCTCGCCGATTATCTGGTGAAGAAAGGATTGCCATTTCGTGATGCCCATGAAGTGGTGGGCAAGTCCGTGGCGAGCGCGATAAGCAAGGGCAAGGATCTCAGTGAATTGTCCCTGAGCGAACTGCAGTCCTTCTCAAAGTTGATTGCTGATGATGTGTTCAAGGTGCTGACACTGGAAGGCTCAGTGAACGCACGCAATCACATTGGTGGTACGGCACCGCAGCAGGTGCTGGCGGCAATAAAAGCGGCGCGCCGAAAATAGTTTGACCAGGCCCGGACTAACGTCTGGGCGGCGGCTGCAGTTCCACTTGGTAATTCACTGGGCGATTATCGCGAGTAGTTATTACTGTAACCACGTCACCCGCTGCTTTTTCCTCCAACACCGAAATTAAATCGTCTTCGTTGTTGATCTGCACACCATCGATTGCGTTGATGACATCGCCCAATACGATGCCACGATTATTGCGCGCGATACCACGCATGCCGAGTTGTTCCGGAATGCTGCCAGCCTGCACATCCAGCACCGCCACACCCTGCACGCCCCACAAACGGCTGTAATATTCAGCCTGCGGTATTGGCGTGATACCAAGAACGGGTGTTTGCACCCGGCCAAAAGTAATTAACTCCGGTACCACTTTCTTTACCGTGTTTACGGGTATCGCAAAGCCGATGCCGGAGCTGGCGCCGCTGGGGCTATAGATAGCGGTATTTACTCCTACCAGTTGTCCTAGTGAATTCAACAGCGGCCCACCTGAGTTACCGGGGTTGATGGCGGCATCGGTCTGGATGACATCGCGAATCTTGCGTTGCCCTACCGAATCGATCTCACGCCCGAGCGCGCTGACGATGCCGACTGTCATCGTCGTATCCAGACCAAATGGATTGCCAATCGCAATTACCTTGCGACCCACCTCCAGCAATGCCGAGTCGCCTGGAATAATTGGCACCAATGTCGCCGTCGGCGCATCGATCTTGATTACGGCCAGATCCTTGTCCGGCTCGGCACCTACAAACGAAGCGTCATAGGTAGTGCCATCTTGCAATGTAACTTCCACCCGATTGGCCTGCTGTACCACATGATAATTGGTGACGATGTAACCGTCCTCACTCCAGATAAATCCAGTGCCGCTGCCCTGTGGCACTTGCTGCGGATTGAGGGAATAAAATGAACGCACCAGTCTGGAATTGGTAATGTTTACTACCGAGGGGCTAACCTGCTTGAAAATCTGAATGTTGTTGGTTTCGTCAATGGTGCTGAACTCACTGTAGTCCTGGGTTTGGGCGAGACTGGCAATGGGTTGGGCAAATAGGGCAAGGCTGACTAGCAGGGACTGCAGGGGTTTCATATGTCGGTACCTTTGGCGAACGGGCTCTTGGCTACATAGTGGCGGATGTTGGAATATCAATGGGTTTTGGGTTTCTGGGTTTTGGGTTTGCTGGTTGGCTGGTTGGCTGGTTGGGATTGTGCCTTCGAGTCGCACTGCGGGCTGTCAGCTCCAACCACTGTCGCCACGGCCCTCCGGGCTACCCTCTCTGCGGAAAAAGCCCTGTAAAGCGGTCTTTTTCCTTGCTCGGCGTGGCGCCTTTATGTGGTCTCCGCTGACAACCCGCAGTGCTGGTTGATTGTGCATACCTGTGTGAACAGGTGGCTTCGAAGGAAGGGCATATCAGTTTTCGGGTTTTGGGCAGCACATTGTGCAGTGGGAACTGCGAGCGCAGGGGCGGGGGGATGGGTTGGCTCGGCGATCAAGCGCAGCACCGACCGACCGAGGAAGACCGCTTTACAGGGCTTCCGACCGAGGAAGCGAACCCCGGAGGGGGGCAAGCTGCCGAGCGAACGCATCCCCCTGCCCCGGCGCGTACTCTCAGCATTCAAAAATTCGAATTGAAATTTACCCCGCTAGCTTTAAATATTTTAATCAGCCAGCAGTTCTTGCAACTCCAGCCACTCATCCTCGCTCTTGGTCAAGCGCGATTTTAGTTCGCCTTGCTGTTGCAAAAGCGCTGTGAGTTTTGACTTGTTTGATTCTTCATAGAGCGCAGTATCTGCCAGTTTTTCTTCCAGCTGTGTCAGTTGCTGCTGGATTTTATCGATATCTTTTTCCAGGGCTTGTTCCTGTTTACGCAGCGGCGCTTGTTGTTCGCGTTTGGCGGCGGCTTCCTGGCGTTGCTGTTTCTTGTCCAGTTTTTCCACGGGGGCTTTCACGGGTAATGCAGTTACACCGGGTGCTTCCTGTTTGCTGAGCCATTTCTCGTAGTCTTTGAGGTCGCCGCGGAATTCGGCGAAGACACCCTTGTGAATCGAATAGAACTCATCCACCGTGTTGCCGAGCAGATGACGATCGTGGGAGACGATGATCAGCGCGCCTTCGTATTCCTGCAAGGCTACGGTGAGGGCGTGCACCATGTCGAGGTCGAGGTGGTTGGTGGGCTCGTCCATCAACAGCAAGTTAGGTTGCTCCCACACGACTTTAGCCAGGGCGAGGCGGGCTTTTTCGCCGCCGGAAAATATTTTGATCTGCTGGTCGATGCGTTCGCCGTTGAAGTCAAAACCGCCGAGATAATTGCGAATCTCCTGCGCGTGCGCCTTGCGTTCCAGTTTCTGGATGAGTTCAAAAGGCGTCGCGTCCAGATTCAGCTCGTCGACCTGATGCTGGGCGAAATAGCCGATGCGCAATTTGCGCGCGCTGGTAATCTCGCCGCCCAGTTTTGGTAATTGTCCGGCCAGCACTTTCAACAGGGTAGATTTACCGCTGCCATTAAAGCCCAGCAATCCGATGCGCGTATCAGAGCGAATGCCAAGATTGATATTACTTACCAGCGGCTCTTCGAAGCCGATGACAAGTTCATCCACCTGCATCAGAAAATCCGGCAGTTGATCGAGCGCCGGGAAATGGAACGTGAAAGGAGAATCGATATGCGCCGGTGCGATATCCTGCATACGGTTCAATTCTTTCAGGCGGCTCTGCGCCTGCGTGGCTTTACTCGCCTTGGCACGGAAACGACTCACGAATGCTTCGATCTCTGAACGGCGTCGCTGCTGCTTCTCATATAATGCTTGTTGTAGTGCCATGCGCTCGGCGCGCAGTTTCTCATAAGCGCTGTAATTGCCCGCGTACGCTATCAGTTTGCGATTTTCGAAACTGATTACCTGATCGATTACCGAGTCGAGAAAGGTACGATCATGGGAAATCAGCAGCAACGTACCTTCGTAACGTTGTAACCACTGTTCCAGCCAGACTGTCGCTTCCAGGTCCAGGTGGTTGGTCGGTTCGTCCAGCATCAGAAGGTCTGAAGGGCACATGAGTGCGGCAGCGAGATTAAGCCGTACGCGCCAGCCACCGGAAAAACTGCTTATGGGCTGAGCGTACATTTCCTTGTTGAAGCCGAGGCCGGACAGCAACTGCTCAGCGCGATTGGTAGTGCTATAGCCGTCGATATTTTCCAGTTCGCTGTGCAGTTTCGCCAGCGCGTTGTGATCGTGTCGCTCTTCGGCTGCGGCCAATGCTTGTTCGATGCGACGGTATTCCGTGTGCGCGTCGATTACAAACTCGAGTGCTGTGCGCGAACTACCGGGGGTCTCTTGCGACATGGTGGACGAGCGCATGCCGTTAGGCATGTCGATCGAACCCTGTTCAACGGGAATCTCGTGGGCCAGAGCCTTGAATAAACTGGTCTTGCCGGCACCATTGCGCCCGATAATACCGGTACGCTGGCCACCGCGCAGCATCAGGCTCGCGTCTTCAATCAGGACCTGGGTCCCGCGCATCAGCACTACGTTATTTAGCGAAATCATCCTGCAAAATTCATCGCGTTGAAAACCGTTTCCGATGGCACAAAGCGGCGTATCATACTACAAAATTGCTTTCATCAGATTAGATTCGTACTATTGCCCCCATGAAGCAAATCCTGATAATTGATGACGATGAAAAGCTGGGGCAACTGCTTACTCAGTACCTCGAACGTTATGATATGCAGGCGCACGTAGCACTGGCTCCCAGCAAAGGCTTCGAAATGTTGAAGCGGCTCAAGCCTGACTTGCTAATACTCGATGTTATGCTCCCCGAGAAAGATGGTTTCGAAATCTGTCGCGAGATTCGCGCCAAGTCTTCCATTTACGGGCAACTGCCTATTCTGATGCTCACTGCACACGCCGAAGTTACCGATCGCATTGTCGGCCTTGAACTTGGCGCCGATGATTACCTGCCCAAACCATTCGAACCACGCGAGCTGGTCGCGCGCATTCATAACATTCTTAAACGCAGCAGTGATGACAACTCGATGCGCGATATAAAGGCGATTAATGGCCTGGATGTCGAACTGTCACGACGAGAAGTCAAACTGGATGGCGAAATACTCGATCTGACTACGATGGAGTACGAGCTGCTGATCCTGTTCATGCAGTTTCCCAACAAGACTTTTACCCGTGACGAACTTATGAATCGTTTGCGTGGTATCGACGCAGAACTCTTCTCTCGAGCAGTAGATACTCTAGTAAGTCGCTTACGACATAAGTTGAAAGACACCTCCAAGACACCACGGTTCATCAAGACCGTGTGGGGACGTGGCTACACTTTTGTCGGCGAGCAAATATGACCACACTTGTACAAACTGTCAGACGCTCGCTTTTCTTCCGGCTGCTGCTCATCTTTGGTCTCACCGTTTTGTTGTTTCTGATCATCATCTGGGGTTCGCTGCAGTCGATGAACCAGAGCGTGAACGTAGTCGATACCATTCCTGATTTCTTCACACGTAACATCGAATCCATCATCGAAGACATCGGCACACCGCCGAACCTCGGCAATGCGGTGCGTCTCGCCGACGAACTGGGGTGGATTATCAATATTCGCAACCCGATCATGCGCTGGAGTTCGGATAGTATTGATCGACTGGATGTGGATGCTTCCGAGTTTAGTCGAGTACTCACACCTGACGCCGAGGTTCGCACTGTTGCCAGTGAAGACATTATCAAGGTGCAGCGTGGTGGCTATGATTTCTTCCTCTATCCGCGTGCGCTTGAGAATGCTGGCCCGTCCTACGGAGTGTTATATGTTGGCCTGGCACTTGCCAGTCTGGTGCTGTTCGCGAATTACTTCATGGTCAACCGGTTGCTTGACCCGGTGCGCTTGCTCAAGCGCGGTGCCGAACGAATTCGCAAAGGTGATTTAAGTTTTCGCGTGAAAACCAATCGGCAGGATGAGTTGGGCGAACTCACGGAAAGCATCAATCACATGGCAGACTCACTGCAATCGATGCTGGAGGCGAAGCGGCAATTGTTGCTCGCAATCAGTCACGAACTGCGCACGCCGATTACGAGGGCAAAATTGCGCCTGGAATTCATGGAAGAGTCTGACGTCAAAGAGCAGTTGCGCGAAGACATCGATGAGATCGACTTGTTGATTTCAGATCTGGTGGAAGCGGAACGTCTCAATAATGCACACGTGGCGCTTTCTTCAGAGTGGGTAGAAATCGGCGATTTCGTGCGCGCCGTAGCCTCACAGTATGAATCCTGCGCAGGCGGTCTCGAACTGATAACGCCCGAACCGGATATCGAAGTATTCATCGACCGCTTGCGTATTCGCCTGCTAATTACCAATCTAATGAACAACGCGATTCGGCATGGCCAGGAAAATCCGATTACGCTGGATATTTCTGGTGACGACGAGTGGGTACAACTAAAAGTAATTGATCAAGGGGAAGGCATCGCGGCTGAACATCTGTCGAAATTGAGCGAGCCTTTCTATCGAGCCGACCGCTCACGCCAGCGCAATACTGGCGGCTTCGGACTCGGTCTGTATCTGTGTCGCCTGATCGCCGAGGCACATGGCGGCTCGCTCGCTATCTCCAGTAAAATTGGCGAAGGCACTCAGGTTACCGTGAAACTGCCCCGCCACACTTCCCGCCCGGATTCCGAGTAGGAAAAGACCGGAAATTACGCGGCGCGCCGGCGGCGCTGCCCGCGTAAATAACCTGTCATCAACAATAGTATGGTCAGCAGAATCGGCACCAGTGCGGTGTTGATTGCTTTCAGGCGACTGCCCAATTGTTCGATGTCCTCCGTGAGTTGAAATTGCACGTCGCGCAGACGGCGGCGGGTATCTACCAGTTCGCTGTTGAACTGGTCAATTTCAGTCTGGATTTCCGGCGTGACCTGACCGACCAGTTGACCATCCTCGCCCTGATTCAGCTCCGCCAACTTTTGTTCAGTCTCGGCAAGTCGGTCCAGCAATTCGGCTTCTTCAGTGCGCAAGCGATCATCAGCTGTACGTTGCAAATCAATCACCCGGTCAAAGGGTCGGGAATATCTGCCACGACTGCGAATACTCACCAGATCGGCGCCGCCGCTCAAATTATCCAGCGCATTGATCACGAGGTCGCCATTGTTGGCAAACGGCTGTGGTATGCGCTGTCCAAGAAACTGGCCGACCTGGACCCACATACGGTCGCTCAGCAGGTCAGTGTCTGCAAACAAGAGCAGATTAACTTCACTGCTGGAGCTGGCCAGATGGGGCACGACTGGTTCTTCGACGACAGGAGCTGCTGGGTCGGCCGCGGTGTCAGCGGTGTCAATGCTAGTGTCTGCATCAGTTTCCGCCGCCGCTTCTGCTGCGACCGCTACCACCGTTCGCCCATTGGGAAACGCACTATTGATAGTGCCGCTGACCCGAGCCGCAATGGTAAATATCTGATTGGCGGAGACGAACTCATCGAACAATATTGAAGGGTCCGACACATCTTCGATAAAACCGCGATCCATCAGCATCGCATTAGTGGATGACTGCATGAGTGGTTCGAAGCGTGTGGTCGCGCCTGCCACCTGGGCAATGGCGCCACTGGAAGACAGGTTTATGGTTTCCAGGCGACTGGTGACAATGTCATCTCCTGCCAGATTGCCGCGCTGCACGCCCAACATACCGAGGTGCGGCGCCGGACGTCCACCCTGACTCATCATCACTCGCAGAGCCAGGTCGCTGTCGGTGAGCACCTTGTCATTCTGGAATTCAACGCCCCAGCTCGTCAGCAGCACCGACAATTCAGAGCTCATTCCCGCTGGCACAAGCGTGCCTTCGGGAGATCGTCCAACCATGGAGTCTGCGTTAGGATCGAGAAACACGATGGTCTCGCCGCCACCCAGTACAAACTGGTCGATGGCATACAATAGCTGCTCGCTCAACCCTTCGGGATGCACAAGCATGAGGATATCGATATCTTCATCGATCGACTCGCTCGTAGCATCGACCCTGCGCACCTCATACATCTGGCGAACGATTTCCATGATCATCCAGGGTGGTGTCGCCTGACCCATGGCAGGATCGAAGCCTCCATCGATGCTCAGATCGGTGAGCAGACCAATTACCTGGCGCTCCGGATTGGCGACGTTGGCCACCAGCTTCATGAATTCATATTCGAGAAACTCTTCCTGGTCCGGACGAATCAGCGACATCGTTTCGGTTACGGGCAAGCCCAATGGTGTGGCTTCAGTCTGGGCGACCACCAGACCGAAGTAAATTGCCTGTCCGTCCTGCGATACGGGTACGGCCTGCACACCATATTGCGTTGCAAGATCTTCGTCCTCGGAAAATGGCTCCGGGTCGATTGTGCGCATACTCAGGTTGCCGTTGGAGGCAATAACAATTTCGCGCAACAGCTCCTGCACACGTGTGCCATAGCTGCGAATCTGCGGCACATCTTCGGTCAGGCTCTCCGAATAGAAGAACATGAATTCGATTGGGTGCTCCAGATTCGAGACGATATTGCGGGTGCCGTCTGCCAGTGAATACAAACGATCTTCGGTGAGATCGATTCTGAGACTGGGCAAGGCACTGATTATTGCCACGCTGATCACCAGCACCACTGCAATTGCTATGAGGCCAATGCCTGAAAATAGGGATTTACTGTTCATTATCCGTCTCCCTAACTTGCTTTTCTGATTTCGATAACAATAGCGCTGGCAAACAGCCATGCACCGATAAACACACTAAAGAACAGTATGTCGCGAATATCCAGCACACCCTTGGCGATGGAATCAAAATGGGTCAGAAAACCCATGGCAGAGAACGCATCAACAATTCCCTGCGGTACCCAGTCTGGAAATGCATCGAGCAGTATCGGCGAGCCCATGATCACAAACAGGAAGCAGATGCTGACTGTGAGGATAAAAGCAATTACCGAATTCTTGGTGCTTGCAGACATGCAGGAACCGATGGCGAGGAAGCCGCCTGCCATAAACCAGCTGCCGATGTAAGCTGCTGTAATTACGCCGTTGTCTGGATCACCAAGATAGTTGACTGTAATCCAGATAGGGAATGTGAGGAGCAAAGCGATTCCGGTCAATGCCCACGCCGCGAGAAACTTGCCAATAATTGCATCAGACAACTTCACCGGCAGTGTGAGCAATAATTCGATCGTGCCAGTCTTGCGCTCGTCTGCCCACAGGTTCATTGCAATTGCGGGAACCATGAACAGATAGAGCCAGGGATGAAAGCTGAAGAACGGCAACAAGTCGGCCTGGCCGCGGGCATAGAAGCCACCCAGATCAAATGTAAAGATGCCGTTGGAGATCAGAAAAATAACGATGAACACATAAGCCAGTGGTGTAGCGAAATAGCTGAACAATTCGCGCTTGAAAATAATGCCAATGCTGCTTGCGGGAATAGCCATTACACACCTCCCTGCGCGCGTTGAGTTACGTTTCTGAACACATCTTCGAGTTGTCCGCGATTAACGTGAAACTCCAGCACTGGCCAGTGTTTGTCCTGGGCGATGGCAGACACTTTGGCGAATATTGGAACGCCACCGCTGGCGAAAATGGTAAAGCAGTGTTCCGCATCGACATCTTTTTCGACACTGCCAACATCGGCGACACCGGCGAGATCAGCCGCAAGATCATAGCTGCTGTTTAAGCGCACACTCACGGCGTGATGATACTTCGACCTGGCTTCCAGACTGGCAGGGGTACCGTCAGCCACGATCTTGCCATGGGCAATGATGATGGCGCGACTGCACACCGCAGTCACTTCTTCCAGAATGTGGGTGGAGATGATGACGATCTTGTCACGCGCCAGATTCTTGATTAGCTGCCTGACATGATGTTTCTGGTTCGGGTCGAGTCCGTCGGTAGGCTCATCCAGAATCAGCACCTTGGGGTCGTGCATAATTGCCTGCGCCAAACCAACGCGACGCTTGAATCCTTTCGACAGGGTGTCGATGGTTTGCTGGCAAACCGATTGCAGTTCCACTTCATTGATTACGTGCTGCACACGCTTGCGCAGTTCGTCGCCGGAGTAACCACGCACCCGTGCAATAAAATTCAGAAATTCCAGCGTGGTCATGTCGCTGTAGCAAGGTGCCCCTTCCGGCAGGTAGCCGATCAGCGACTTTGCCTCGATGGGGTGTTTGGTAATGTCGTAACCATCGATAGTGACCGTACCCGAGGTGGGTGACAGAAATCCGGTGATGACTTTCATGGTGGTAGACTTGCCGGCGCCATTCGGGCCTAGAAAGCCCAGCACCTCACCTTCCTTTACATTAAAACTCAAGTCATCAACTGCGGTGAATTGATCAAATTTTTTCGTCAGCTTGTGTATTTCGATCATGTACTTGTTGATCCTTCACTTAGAAATATTAGTTAAATAAACGCCTCTAATGCGTAAAGTCTCAGCGCCAAATTGCGAGGGGTAACTTGCGAGGGGCAAATATAGGCGGCTTGTGTGCAATTTTCAAGGCATCTTGACCTGTGTTTCCGGCGGTGCCCGGTTTATAATTGGCAGCAATCTGAATTCCGGTTCTGGCCCGCGCGTATGAAACCAATTAACACATTGTTATTGTTAGTCCTGCTGGGCATCGGCTGTGTTGCCTGTGGCCAGAAGGGCGGTCTCACACGACCCGAACCCGCCACTTTCACCGTTATTTCTACGCAGCGCTGATGCGCCGGACCAAAATTCACTCACCGCTCTTCTATTTATATCAAGTTGCCGATGGATCATTTTAATTACCGCGGGGATAGCCTGTTTGCAGAAGACGTCCCGGTAGCTGGCATCGCGGCGCAATATGGCACGCCTTGTTACATCTACTCTCGCGCCACACTGGAACGGCACTATCGTGCCTATCAACAGGCCATGGGCGACTTCCCGCACCTGATCTGTTTCGCGGTGAAGGCGAATTCCAATCTGGCAGTGCTCAACGTACTGGCCAAACTCGGCTCTGGTTTCGATATCGTCTCTGGTGGTGAACTGGCGCGAGTGATGGCCGCCGGTGGTGATCCAGCCAAGGTAATTTTTTCCGGTCTCGGTAAAACTGCAGCCGAGATTGAACAGGCACTGAAACTTGGTATTCATTGTTTCAACGTGGAATCGGACGCAGAGCTGGACCGGATTAATGCAGTGGCCCAGCGATTGCAGATGCGTGCACCCATATCCGTGCGGGTAAATCCTGATGTGGATGCCGGCACCCATCCTTATATTTCCACCGGCCTGAAAACCAACAAGTTCGGCATTGCCACCGAACAAGCCCTGGCCGTGTATCGGCGTGCGGCTCAGCTGCCCGGCATCGACATCGTCGGTATCGACTGCCACATTGGCTCCCAGCTGACTTCGACCGCGCCATTCCTGCATGCCATTGATCGCTTGCTGGCCATGGTGGATCAGCTGGCAATGGAAGGCATCAAGCTGCAGCACTTCGACATGGGCGGCGGCCTTGGTGTGAATTACGATAAAGAGACACCACCACAGCCGGAAGAATTGATGCGTGCAGTGAAGACTCGCCTCGGCGACCGCGGTCTGACTCTGCTGGTGGAACCGGGTCGCTCCATTGCCGCCAATGCCGGCATCTTTGTTACGCGAGTCGAATTCCTGAAGAGCAACGAACACAAAAACTTCGCCATCGTCGACGGCGCCATGAATGACTTGTTACGCCCGGCTCTGTACAGCGCGTGGCAGGCGATTATTCCAGTCATCAAACAAGACGGCGCCACTGCGGTCTACGATGTAGTGGGTCCGGTATGCGAGTCGGCGGATTTTCTCGGCAAGGAACGCCCATTGCGTATAAAGGCCGGTGATTTGCTGGCAGTGCGCACGGCCGGTGCCTACGGATTCGTGATGAGCTCGAACTACAACACCCGGCCGCGCGTGCCTGAAATCATGGTGGATGGTGAAAATACGCATCTGGTTCGACGACGGGAAACTTTGGCGGATCTGCTGGATCTTGAATCGTTGCTGCCCTGATATAAACAAAGTTCGATTGGACCAGTAAGTCGGAGGTGTGCAATAGCAGGGGCGCGGGTTGGTGAAGCATCGCGGGGCCCGCCGTGAACCGGCCGGCCCAGCCACCAATCATAGATTGGTGTAGTTCAGCGGCGCCGCAAGCTGGCGCTTGCAAATACGCTTGCTTCACCCCTGGGGGCTTGGGCTCGGCATCCATGCCTCGCACATCCCCGCCATGCTTCACCAACCCGCACCCCTTTGAGTGCAGTTATACTTTCATGCTGAGAATTTTTTTTCGTAAATACAAGACTGGAATAATGGATCTACCCTTCACCAAAATGCACGGACTCGGGAACGACCTCGTAGTCGTAGATCTCGTCTCCAATCATGTTGACCTCACAATCGAGCAAATTCGATTGATGGGTGATCGACACCTTGGCATTGGTTTCGATCAACTGCTGTTGATCGAACCTCCGTCAGACCCGACTGTGGATTTCAATTACCGGATTTATAACTGTGATGGTGACGAGGTCGAGCACTGTGGCAATGGGGCCCGTTGTTTTGCCACCTATGTTACCGAAAAAGGACTCACCAATCGCAATCCCATTCGCGTGAAAACCGTGAACCGGGTGCTGTCGCTGCAAATCCTTGCGGATGGCCAGGTGACTGTGGACATGGCGCAACCAGAGTTTGCGGCAACCAATATTCCCTTCGTCACCGCAGCACCGGCTAAAACCTATAGACGCAATATCGAGGTAAACGGGCAGCATCAGACTGTAGAGTTCTGTGCGCTCTCGATGGGCAATCCCCATGCGGTAATTATTGTTGAAGACCTGGACAATACGGCCGTAACAGATATTGGGAAAGCGCTGGGTGCGCATCCGGATTTTCCGGAAGGCGTAAACGTCGGATTCATGCAAATTCTTGGCAGGGATGCGATCAAGTTACGCGTATTTGAGCGCGGCGCGGGCGAGACCTTAGCCTGCGGAACCGGGGCCTGTGCGGCGGTCGTGGCCGGTTGCTTACTGGGACATTTAGATGATACCGTCAAGGTCAATCTGCGTGGCGGATCTTTGCACATAACGTGGCAGCAAGGCACAGCACCTGTGTTAATGACTGGCCCGACGACAACAGTATATGAAGGAATAATTCAACTATGAGCAATGATGCAGCAACGGCCGAGAAAGTGACGATTGCGCCAGAGAGTGGACCAACTGCCGATCAGGTTGCACTCTACTTGCGTACCCATCCGGATTTCTTCATTAGCCAGGAAGACGTAATCGCCGCCTTGACCCTGCCCCATCAGAGTGGCAAGGCAATATCCCTGTTGGAACGTCAGGTCACTATATTGCGCGAAAGGGTCATCGAGTCGCGCCAGAAGTTGAACAATCTGCTGGAAAATGCGCGCAACAACGATCAATTATTTGATACCACCCGCAACCTCGTACTGGCATTGTTACGCGCGAAGAACATAACCGAAATCGCCAATGTCACCCAAGACCAGTTGTCCAATCATGCCAACATCGATGCCTGCGAACTTATCATGCTGCAACATCCTGAATTGAACGTATCAGATTCTGTGCGCACCGAGTTATCCGACCAACTGCGCCAGGATTTCAACGATGTATTTCGCCTCAAGCGTACCCATTGCGGCACGCTGCGAGCAGAACAGATCAACTATCTGTTCCCCAACTCCGGCGGCAAGATCAAATCCACCGCACTCTGTCCCGTGCTTAACAATGGCGAAGTGCTGGCCCTGATTGCGTTCGGCAATCAAGCCGACAATTTTTTCAACATCAACCTGGACACGCTGTTCCTGGATTTCATTGGCAGAGTGGTTGGCGCCGTACTGGATAAACAACTCGCAGCTGGCGCCACACATTCCTGATCGAACCCGGAATCCCGACCGCGCAGACTGATCAGAGTCTAACAATCGATGTCACCTGAAAAATCTGCACAAGAGTTACCACTGGTTTCTGTGATTTGTCGCAGCATGGGTCGCCCGGAACTATCCCATGCCTTGCAATCGATTAGCGCCCAAAATTACCCGAATCTGGAAATCGTGCTGGTCGATGCCTCTGGCAAAGATCTCGGCGATGTCAGCGCGTTTTGTGCAGCCGTCAAACTTGTGCTGGTTGCAGATGGCAAGCCACGTCGGCGCGCGGCGGCGGCAAACGCCGGGCTGGATGCCGCCAGTGGCGAATTTCTGCTGTTGCTTGACGATGATGACTGGATTGCTCCAGCGCACATCAGCAATCTGGTGCGTTGCCTGCAAAGCCAGAGCACGATAAGGGCCGCCTACAGCAATACGCAGAAGACCGATGCTGCCGGCACCCCGGTAGATTATGTATTCGGAATGGCATACGACCCTGTACTGCTCAGACGCGACAACTATATTCCCATTCATGCCATGCTGTTTCATCGCTCACTGCTGCAGGCGCAATGCCGTTTCGACACGGCGTTTGATATTTACGAAGACTGGGACTTCTGGTTGCAACTGAATCAGCACACCGAGTTTGCTCACGTCGACGCCATCACGGCTTTCTATCGTGAGGGCGGTGAATCCGGGACAGCAGCGCATGATCCGCTGTCGCGCTATAACAATGATTCCTTGTTGGGCCGGGGACGCTCTGCGATCTTTGCGAAATGGCTGCCGCGCTGGTCCGGGGCGCAACTGAATCAACTCATCGGTAGTCTCGATCAGTCACAAACTCTCGAGCAACTGGCAGCGCAATTGCACGAAGTGCGCGTAAACCTTGATATGGCGAATTCCGCGCAACAGGTGTTGGCAGCGGCGAATGCACAATTGCAGGGTGAGCTTGATCGCGCCAATTGGCATTTGAAGGAGAAAGACCAACATATCGAAAACTTGCAAATGCATGTTGCTAACCAGTCACGGCATAATCTCGAGCTTACCGACGCCTTACAGGACATTCATGCTTCATTCTCGTGGAAAATAATGGGGCCCTGGCGTCGGATCTACCGTCTGCTGAGGTCCCTGTTCGGCAAGGGAAGTGACCTGGCCCCATGAGCAATGTAGTCACCTGTTCGATAATCATTCCCACGCGCGATCGTCTCGACTTCCTGCAACCTTGCGTCGACAGCATCCTGCCCACCTTAACCGGAGTCGCTGTAGAAATAATTATTGTAGACAACGGCAGCACTGAAGCAGCCACCATCGACTATTTGGCAGCACTGAGCACTGATTCCCGCTTCAAGATTCTCAGCTGGAACAAGCCCTTTAACTTTTCCGCGATAAACAATTTTGCCGCGCAGCAAAGCGTAGGCAATGTGCTGTGCTTTCTGAACAATGATATTGAAATAGTCCATGGGCAATGGCTGACAACGTTACTGCCTGTTGCCGCGCGTGCAGATGTTGGTGCCGTCGGCTGCACGTTGCTATATCCGGATAACACTATTCAGCACGGCGGCATAGCATTGCATGCAAAAGCCGTGGCGAAACACATTGCACTGGGTGAACCTGCTGATTTTTTTGTACAGCAGCGCGTGACCCAACCGTTCGCTGTTGATGCGGTAACAGCAGCGTGCATGTTTATTCGCAAGGATTTGTTTTTGCGGCTGGGCGGCTTTAATGCCACCAAGCTGCTAGTTGCCTACAATGACGTTGACTTGTGTCTGCGTCTCGGAGAGAAAGGCCTGCCGGTACTGCTGCATCCGGCGGTGCAATTGATTCATCATGAATCCGTGAGTCGCAAGAGTGATGGTCTGCCATCGAACCGTGCCAGAGCCGAGAAAGAACAGGCTTTTATGCTCTACCGCTGGCAACTGCGATTGGCCGGGCAGTGTTATACATCCGGATTGCCCACTGCGCTACTCCGAATTCTCCAGTCCGACGTGCACACGCTGGACAACACGATTGCATCGGCCACTGCCAATTTGTATCTGGAACGCTACTCCGATATCGATCCGCTGGCCGCTGTCGAGCAAGATACGGATTCAACCGCAAACTACTGGCAGCAACAGTACGCTACGATGCGACAAGACATCGAGAATCTGCGCGCCCATGCTTTGCGTATGGAACAGGCGCACGCTCTCATAGAAAAATCGATTTTCTGGCGCATGACTGCGCCACTGCGCTGGCTCAAACGCAAAGTATTGCGGGAGGGACACCGACCACCTGCCCTGCTCGTCGGTGCGCACAAACTGGCGGATTCCAGCGCCACCACGCAAAACGCTGACGTTCAACCTCAAGCGGCAGCCCGCGCAGCGACGGAAGCACCAGTCGATTCCAGCAAGTCCGCCTACGATTATAGTGCGAAGAAAAAATGGACAGCCTTTCTGCAGGCTGGCAAAACGCTGGTATTTCCGCAGGAACCGCAGCCGGTCATATCAATCATCCTGGTATTTTACAATCAGGTACACCTGAGCCTGTTGTGTTTGCAGTCGATCCTGGAACACGCAGATGTCGCCTTTGAATTGGTGATCGTCGACAACAATTCAACCGATGCCAGCAGCGACTTGCTGGCGCGGCTGGAACATGTAACCGTTATTCGTAATAGCGACAATGCCGGTTTCGTGAAAGCCGTAAACCAGGGCGCCAGAGTTGGTCGGGGCGAGTACCTGTTGCTGCTGAACAATGATGCATTGCTGGAACCCAGGGCCTTGTCCAGCGCCCTCGCTGTGTTTGACGAGGAAGCTGACACCGGGGCGGTCGGCGCCATGATCAAAATGCTGGACGGCAAGCTGCAGGAAGCTGGCAGCATTATCTGGAACGACGGCGCCTGTCTCGGTTACGGCCGTGGCGCCGATCCGCTGCAGCCCGAGTTTCGTTATCGACGCGAGGTTGATTACTGTTCCGGTGCCTTTCTGCTTTTCAAAAAGTCTGTCTATGAGGAGCTGCATGGCTTCGATGAAATCTATGCGCCGGCATATTACGAGGAGTCCGATTTTTGTATTCGATTACAGCAGCGCGGGCTTCGTGTCATTTACAATCCAGACACCCAGATCACTCACTATGAATTTGCCAGTTCCGGCGGGCTTGAGGGTGCTACCAAATTGCAATTGGCACATCGCCAATTATTGTGTGAGCGACATGTTGACTATCTTGCCAGGAAATACCCCAACTCCCCTGCCAATATCCTGCGTGCACGCACCAGCCGCCGCGTTCCCAACCTGTTGGTGATTGATGACCGGGTACCCTATCCCAGTCTTGGCGCAGGCTATCCGCGTGCCGCGAACATGTTGCACACACTGGCGAAGCTTGATCTGAATATCAGTTTCTATCCGCTGCTGTTCCCGGAGGATGACTGGACCAACACCTATGCCCTGCTCGACCACCGCATCGAAGTCATGCTGAATCACGGCAAGGCCGGACTGCAGAGTTTCCTGCAGGAATGTCAGGGATTTTACGATTACATCCTGATTAGCCGTTGTCACAACATGGAATACTTCAACTTCGTTGTGAATCTGGCGCCCGATGTCATTCGTGATGCCAGGATTATCTATGACGCAGAAGCGGTTACCGCGCCACGTGATTTCCTGATGCAACAGTTTCTCGGGTCACCTGTGTCGGAAGCGGATCAGCATATTATATTGAAGAAAGAACTGGAGCAGGCACGTATCGCCGATACCATCGTCGCCGTCTCAGACCGCGAGGCCGCGATCTTCAAGAGAATGCGGTTTCAAAATACGGTTGTCATAGGGCATGCAATTACGCCGGCGCCAACTGCAAAGGATTTTCACGCTCGTGAAGGCCTGTTATTCGTGGGCGCACTGCGTGACGATGCCTCGCCCAATGTCGATTCGCTGTTGTGGTTTATCATCAATGTATTGCCATTGATAGAACAGCGCATTCCAGGTATTCAGTTACACGTTGTCGGCGACAACTCGGCGCCTTCACTCGCCACCGTCGAAGTTGATGCGGTGCGTTTTCGCGGTCGCATGGGATCCATAGAATCCCTGTATGACTGCTGCCGCGTCTTTGTTGCGCCCACCCGCTTCGCCGCGGGCATTCCCCACAAGGTGCACGAGGCAGCGGCGAAAGGTCTGCCTGCTGTTACTACGGCTCTGTTAGCGGAACAATTGGGTTGGCACGATGACGAGCAGCTGCTGGTCGCTGACGCCGCCAAAGATTTTGCCGAACAATGTGTGCGGCTTTATCAGGATGAAAAGCTCTGGCAACAGTTGCGCCGCAATGGCCTGGAAGCGATTGCCAGAGATTGTGCGGAGCAGCAATTTAACGACAGACTGGCGCAGTTATTTCAATAACTGAAATTTCAAAAATAGTAGTTCTGTAAATAGTAAATTCAAAACCAATAGACTAAAAGCAGCGCGCCACTCGATAGCAGAGCCGTTGCAAAATTCCGCTGCGAACCCGCATCGCGGCACTCACACGCAATCCGCCACGTTGTCGCCAACTCAGCTGCCTGCCATAACGCTTACTGAATTCCCGCGCCTGCCGTGCCACCTCAAACAGATGTTCATTGGGTTTGCGCGCGAAGACGCGTTGCCACAATGACAGACTGATCACCGGCAGTTTCGCGTGCTCCTTGGCGCCAATGGTATTGCGGCCATGCTGCCGGTAATGCACCAGCGGTGCATCAAGCAAGACCAGCTTGCCGAACGCCGTTGCCACCAGCGCCAACCACCAGTCATGCATGATCGCCTGCTGCGGCACGGGGCAGGCCTGTCTTGCGAGCGCCTCATTGATGAACGCGGTGCAGCCGGTGACCAGATTGCTGATCACGATATGGCAAAATTGATTGCGATGTATTTCTAGACCCTGATAGCGGATAAAAGACGGTGCAATTTGTACCAGCGCTTCCGAAACAACTTCCAGATCGCTGTGCACGAGCACCGGCATATTCACCGCACCTGCCTCCACCGCCAGCATCGATTGCACCTGCCGTTCGATCTTGTCGCTGTACCAGACATCATCCTGATCACAAAACATCATGTATGCCCGGTCCAGCTTCAACAGTTGTTTGTGTTCCAGCACATATTCAAGCAGACAGGAGAAACTGGCGCTGGCGCCTCGGTTGCGGGCTTCCGGCTCCAGTAAATGCATTTTGTCAGGATGCAACTGTAGATAATCCTCAAGCATCGACCGCGTGTTATCCGTCGAACAGTCATCGCGTACTACCAGAATAAAATTAGTGTATGTCTGGGACAGTATTGAATCGAGCTGCTCAGACAGGAATCTACTGCCATTGTAGGTGGCCAGCAGAATCGCAATTTTTGGTGACTGATTCATGCCCGCTTAAGCCAGGGATTTCGCATCGTGCATACCAGAGCGGATGTAATGCCAGTACTGCTTGCGCTCGGGTGATGACAGCAACAACCAGCTGGCCTTGATCGTGAAACGCACCATGTCGCGCAGTTTCCAACCCAGCGGGGCATAGCTCACTCCATACAGATGTATGCGGTTACGACTGGAATAATAGGTGCGAGCCGGATTGTGTTGCGCCATGATGCCAGCGCGCACGAGGGGATTCAGACTGCGCTCGCCGATGGCGTGATATAACACCGCGTCATCAGTACCTATCAACCCAAAGCCGAGGGATTTGGCGCGAAAGCACCATTCGAGATCGATGTTGTCGATGAAATAGTTTTCTTTCATGCCGCCAATTTTTTCCAGATGCTGCGTTACCAGTAAGGTGCCAGATGTAATGAGAAAATCGGCAATGAAAAAAGACTTGGCGTGTGAATAGGGGCGATCGGCTCGAAACAGTATCCGGTTGAATACCTTGAATGGTGTCTGCCGCATGGTTTGCGGATTGATAATGCGCGGACCCACGGCCGCAATATTGGCTGAGCTCCTGGAGCTGGCGGAATGATAGGCGCCAATCATGCGGCTGATGAACAGGTCACAAAGGCTGCTATCCTGATCGAACAGAAAGACAAACTCCCTGCCATGCTCGCACGCCCAGGCTATGCCGCGATTCAGCGCCTTGGCGAGGCCTTCATTCTCGGGTAGTCGCATGAATTGCTGGCAGCGCTTGTACACACTGATCGACTGTACCAAACGCTCGATATCGGGTGTGCCATTGTCGATTACGACGAAGTCAGTTTCTTTGTTCAGTTGCCCGAGCAGTTTCAGCAGTGCAGTTATATCCGGGTTGTACGTGACAACAACTGCGCAGCTCTTGTTCGATGCCGAATCAACCATAGTACGAGTATCCAAGGCCTGGAGTTCGCTCACGAATCAGTCGGCACTTCCGCAGAAGCTACCAACCGTTCCGGTTTAAAAATGATGACAATCAGGAAATACATTATTGATCCGATCCCGATCGCCAAGCCGGTGACAACGCCAGCATCAACTATGCCACGCCAGGGTTGCGGCAACATGCGCGCGACCAACACGAAACTTACAATCATCAGACTCAAACCATACGACAACAGTTTGCGTCTGCGCGTGGCATAGATGTAACCCATGCAGAAAATCGGTGCCAGCAGCACATGCAACACGCGTGGATTCTGCCTGAGATAGTCGGCGCGAATTACCACTCGTGGTGCGAAACCCTGATGAAAGCCCTTATAGCCTTCGGCATATGCCATATAAAGCATGCTGAATACCAGCGCTGCCCAATGCAACAGACTGAGCGGCAGACCTTCCAGTGCCAGCGCCATGGGCGCCAATCGATATACGGCGAACGTGAGCAGCAATAAGATCCCGCCAATTCCCCAGACAAATCCAAATGCTTTCACTGTTCGCGGTCACTTCAAATTGAATTGGCTAGTATAGCGGCAATCGTACGCTAGCGGAAAACTCTCCTGATCAATGCACAGGTCTATCCGAAGGGACGCGAGTGGGTGAAGCATAGCGGGGACATGCGAGGCATGGATGCCGAGCCCGAGCCCCCAGGGATGGGTTCACGGCGGGCCCCGCAATGCTTTACCCTCTCGCGGCCCGAAGCGGCACAAAACACAATAGTGATGAGCCACAATACCAATCCTTCATCAAAGTAGCGCCGTCGATTCCGGGGTTGAAGTGAGATATCATCCCTTTGAGTATTCGCTGCATTTATGCAGTCTTTGCACCTGTTCAGGGCACGTTTCACGGGATCAAGTAATGAGTGTAAAACTCGGTGTAGTGATGGACCCAATTGAGTCCATCAATGTCAAAAAAGACACAACCCTGGCTATGTTATTGGCAGCGCAGGAGCGTGGCTGGGTAATTCATTACATGTTGCAAACCGATTTGTATCTGGACCAGGGGCGGGCCCATGGCTCGGTGCAAACCCTGTCAGTCCGCGACAATCCGGCCGATTGGTTCAGCTTTGGCAGCAAGTCCAACATGCCACTGGCGGAACTGGATGTCATCCTGATGCGCAAGGACCCGCCTTTCAATATGGACTATATTTATAGTACGTATTTGCTGGAGCAGGCACAGCACGAAGGCACGCTGGTGGTAAATGACCCCCGCAGCCTGCGCGACTGCAATGAAAAGTTGTTCGCTACGCAGTTTCCCCAGTGCTGCCCGCCATTAATGGTGAGTTGTTCACTGGAAAAGCTAAAGGCTTTCCAACAATTGCACGAAGACGTTATATACAAACCGCTGGATGGCATGGGGGGAACATCGATCTTCAGGGTAGCGGCGAAAGACCCGAACCTGAGTGTCATCATCGAGACCCTGACCATGGGTGGTCAAAAGCAGATCATGGCGCAGAAATATATTCCGGCAATCACCGCGGGCGACAAGCGCATTCTAATGATCGATGGCAAGCCGGTGGATTATGCGCTGGCGCGGATTCCGTCAGTGGGTGAGACCCGCGGTAACCTGGCTGCAGGCGGCAAGGGTGTGGCGCAGGAGCTGAGTGACAGGGATCGCTGGATCTGTGAACAGGTTGGTCCAACCCTGCGGGAAAAGGGTTTACTGTTTGTAGGTCTGGATGTAATTGGCGACTTCCTGACAGAAATAAATGTGACGAGCCCAACCTGCGTCAGAGAAATTAACCGGGCGTTTAATCTGGATATCGCCGGCGACTTGATGGATTGCATCCAGGCCAGGCTGAACTAGATATTTACTGTTAGGATGAATTGATGGCCGCGAACGATACTGAACTGTCCAGGGAACGCTTCGGCTTCACATTTTTCCTGTCCGCCAGTGTGCATGCCATCATTATTCTTGGCCTTGGTTTCACTTACCTTGAAGAAATCAACAGCGAACCCGCGCTGGAAATCACCATGGCGCAATACCGCAGCGAATTAGCTCCGGACGATCCCGATTTTCTCGCGCAGGAAAACCAGATTGGTAGTGGCGTGCTAGATGACACGGCAGCGCCAAGCTCACCTTTCGAATCGGATTTTCACGCAGATACCATTCAGGAAGTATTGCCGATTCCGCGCGTACGGGAACAGTTGAATCCGGTAAATTTGCAGGATGTGGCAGTCATCGCCAGCGTGCAACAGGAAAACCAGGTGCGCCAGCAATTGGAGGTTGTGGAAGAGGATAACAAGATTCCTGTTTCCGAAATTGCATCACCTGAAGAATTGAGCCTCGCCATCGCCAGCTTGCAGGCACAACTTGATTTGCGCCGCGAGGAGTATGCGAAGCGTCCGCGCCGCTACACAATTTCTTCCGCTTCCACCAAAAAGAGTCAGGACGCACTCTATCTGGATAATTGGCGACGGCGCATCGAAGCGGTCGGCAATTTGAATTATCCGGAAGCCGCACGGCAGGGGCAAATGTATGGCAGTTTGCGCATGCTGGTGGCGATTCTCCCTGACGGTACAGTTACTGACGTGCAGATATTGCAGTCTTCAGGACAGAGTATTCTGGACCAGGCCGCACTCGAGATCGTCAAACTCGCCGCACCGTTTGCACCATTCCCGGACGCAATGCGTGCGGAAGCTGATATACTGGAAATGATTCGCACCTGGCGCTTCCATGAGGGCAATGCGCTGACCAGCTATTAGTACTAACACAAGCTATTAGTGCTAACACAAATAGTACTAACACAAAGACCGAAAGTTACAGGCAGTGATGACGCTATGAGCGCTGACTCCAAGTCTACTTATCTTGAAAATCATTTCCTGATTGCGATGCCGCAAATGCAGGACCCCTTTTTCGCCGATACAGTTACGTATTTGTGGAAACACAATGCGGACGGCGCGCTGGGCATTGTCATCAACAAACCACTGCGGGCTTGCATCGCTGATATTTTCGAAGAACTCGAGATTGTCTGCTCTATCGAAGAAAATATTTTTCGGCAGCGCCAGGTATTGGCAGGTGGCCCGGTGGAGCGGGACAAAGGCTTTATACTGCATGACAGCGGACTGTCCTGGGAATCATCAATAGCGGTTACGGAAAACGTGGCTATCTGTACTTCAAAATCCATTCTGCAAGATATCGCCGCTGGCACCGGACCGCAGAACTATCTGGTGGCGCTGGGCTGCGCCGGCTGGGATGCCGGCCAACTGGAACGTGAAATCAGTGACAACGCCTGGCTCACGGCACCGGCGCGAGCCGATGTGATTTTCTCCACTGACCACTCCAGCAAACGGCGCGCCGCCAGCGCCATTCTCGGCATCGATCTGAACAAGATCTCAACTGCGGCAGGTCACTCCTGAGCAAACAGGATTGCTGCATGACTCTGCCCCAATTCCCAACAATCTCTGACACCCCACTGGCTGCCCTGGCGTTTGATTACGGCACGCAGCGCATTGGCGTGGCCTACGGACAGAGCCTCACCGGCACTGCCCAGCCGGTGGCTGTGCTGAAAGCCATTGATGGCATTCCGGTGTGGGATGAGATCGCCGCATTAATCAGGCAATGGCAACCACAGGTGTTCGTGATTGGCATGCCTTACAACATGGATGGTTCCGATAGCGAGCTACTGCCGCGTGCGATCAAATTCGCCAATCGCCTGCACGGCCGCTTCAATCTGCCCAGCTTCGGTATCGATGAACGGCTGTCGTCGAGGGAGGCAAGGACCCAGCTGGAAGCACGCGCGGGAGCAGGCAGAACCAGAAACAGCAGTCCCCAAAAAAAAGCCGCTATAGATGCCATAGCGGCTCAGATTATTCTGGAGAACTGGTTCTCCGAATGGCACCTCAGGCAACAGCCCTGAGCAACAGCGTCAGAAATTTTCGGGCATCTTCGCTTTTAGTTTCGCATCCATCCTTGAGACCATACCCTTCGCAACCAATTCCTTGAGGCATTGATCCAGCGTAGTCATGCCTACCGACGCGCCGGTCTGAATCGCAGAATACATTTGCGCAACCTTGTCTTCACGAATCAGGTTCCGTATTGCTGGCGTGCCGATATCATGATCTCGTGAGCCGCACAGCGGCCACCGCCAGACTTCTTCAGCAATGCCTGCGAGATAACCGCCTGCAGAGATTCAGACAACATTGAGCGCACCATGTCTTTCTCTGCCGCAGGAAACACGTCAATAACCCGGTCGATGGTCTTTGCCGCAGAAGTTGTATGCAAGGTGCCGAAGACCAGGTGACCAGTTTCCGCCGCGGTCAAGGCCAGGCGAATCGTCTCGAGGTCACGCAACTCACCCACCAGAATGATATCCGGGTCTTCCCGCAAGGCTGAGCGCAGCGCCTGGCTGAAACCGTGCGTGTCACGATGCACTTCGCGCTGGTTTATCAGGCACTTCTTGCTCTGATGCACGAATTCGATCGGGTCCTCAATGGTGAGAATGTGTTCGTACTTCGTGTCGTTGATGTAGTCGATCATCGCCGCCAGAGTGGTACTCTTGCCGGAACCGGTAGGTCCAGTGACGCAAACCAGACCCCGTGGCACCTGCGCAATCTTCCTGAATATTTCGCCCATGCCCAGTTGTTCCATGGACAGCACCTTGGACGGAATCGTTCGAAACACAGCTCCAGCTCCACGATTCTGCACGAATGCGTTCACCCGGAAACGGGCCAGATTCGGTATTTCGAAGGAAAAGTCGGTTTCGAGAAATTCTTCGTAATCCTTGCGCTGCTTGTCATTCATGATCTCATAGATCAGAGCATGTACTTCCTTGTGATCCATTTCTGGAACATTGATACGTCGAATATCACCATCGACTCGAATCAAAGGTGGCATACCTGCGGTCAAGTGCAAATCCGAAGCGCCCTGCTTAACGCTGAATCCCAATAATTCTGTAATGTCCATATGCCTTACCTGTGACTATATTGTGGTGATTTTTTGTTCCGAATCGGATCTGGCCAATTTGGTAGTTGCTGCTGTCTGCTCAATTGTCGCCCGTCAGCAAATATAAGAACAATTGTTATGGCTGATTGTATTGTTCTGGCGAAGAATTTGCAGCTCACCTATAGTACCTGTCATTAAGGGAATATCCTACATTCAGGGATTTCGGGCGGCGCAGATAACAACCAAAACGTGACCAGCATAACAGAAAACATCAGCTCGGTTATCGAGCAGATTCAAGAGTTTAAAAGGAAATACCAGCGCGGCAGTGGCGCTGTTGCGTTGCTGGCTGTCAGCAAACAACAGGATGTCGCAAGTATTCGGCTTGCGCACGCCGCAGGACTCAAAAATTTTGGCGAGAATTATCTGCAGGAAGCCGAGCCGAAAATTCAGGCACTGCGGGATCTCGACATTTGCTGGCACTTCATTGGTCCGATACAAACCAACAAGACCCGCGGCATCGCCACACTTTTTAACTGGGTGCACAGCGTTGACCGGGAGAAGGTGGCGCGACGCCTGAGCGAACAACGCGACCCCGCCCTGGGTCCGCTCAATGTGTGCGTACAGGTTAACCTGTCGCTGGAGGCAAGCAAATCGGGTGTGGAGCTGGCCGAGTGTCGGCATTTGAGCGAGCTTGTCAGCACCCTGCCCAACCTGTGTCTACGCGGATTGATGGCCATTCCTGCACCTTCCAACCAGCTTGTCGCACAACGCGCCGGCTTTCGGCAACTGGCTGCTGAATATCATCTGCTGGCCCAGCGCTACCCGACCATGGACACGCTGTCGATGGGAATGAGCAATGATTTCGAGGCGGCGATTGCCGAAGGCACCACCTTGGTGCGCATCGGCAGCGCCCTGTTTGGTGCACGGCACTGATCGAGCCCGATGCCAAATGTATATGCTAGAATGGCGCCGCATAGTTCGCACCGCATAGTTTGCACTGCATAGTTCGAACCGCATAGTTCGAACCGCATAGACCGACAGCCCCCACAGATGCGGGCAGGAGACATCTTGGAATCCACACGAATTGGCTTCATTGGCGCTGGCAACATGGCGAACAGCCTGATTCGCGGCTTGCTTGCCAAAGGTGTCAATAGCACTTCAATCTCGGCTGCTGATATAGACTCGCACAAGCTGGAGCAATTGCGCAGAGCTTGCAAAATTCACACTACTACCAGTACCGAGATCGCCGCAAATTGCGACGTCATTGTCCTAGCTGTAAAACCGCAAGTGATGAAGGCAGTGTGCCTCGATCTGGCCAAAGCATTGCAGGGGCGCAAGGTATTGCTGATCTCCATTGCGGCTGGCATAACTCTCGAGCGCATGCAAAATTTGTTCGGCCCCGATAGCGCGATTGTGCGTTGCATGCCTAACACACCGGCTCTGGTCGGCAAGGGTGCAACCGGACTTTTCGCCAATTCACAGGTTAATCAGGCCCAGCGAAAACTCGCCGCGGATATCCTGTCAAGTGTTGGACTGAGTCTGTGGGTACCAAACGAAACTGATATCGATTCGGTCACTGCTCTCTCCGGCAGTGGACCGGCGTATTTCTTCTTGTTCATGGAGGCAATGCAGGCAGCTGCTCAGGAGATGGGATTGCATCAGGAATTGGCCCGCAAACTCACCTATCAAACCGCATTGGGCGCGGCCGAATTGGCTATGCGCAGCGAGGAGGATACAGCAGACCTGCGCCGCAACGTCACTTCTCCCGGGGGAACCACCGAGCAGGCAATCAAACAGTTTACCGATGGCGGGTTACAGAAACTGGTGAGCAAAGCATTGCATGCGGCACGCAAACGCTCTGTCGAGCTGGCATCGGAGTTTGGCAAAGACTAATATTTCTGGCACATTCACGGCGCATATTCCACACAGTTTTAATGGCAGCTTGACTCACTTCAAACCAGGGAATCTTGAAACATAATGGGCGCGATCAGTAATTCTCTTATACTACTTTTCAATACACTCGGCGGATTGTACTTGTTGGCGGTTCTATTACGATTCCTGCTGCAGATCGCCAAAGCCGATTTCTATAATCCTGTGTCACAATCCGTGGTAAAAATTACCGATCCATTGGTCCGGGTGTTGCGGAATTTCATACCGGGCTATCGCGGCGTGGATTTCTCGACTCTTGTGCTGGCGCTCATCATCGAAGCAGTGGCAATCTTTGTGCTGGTCCTTTTATATGGCGGCAGCCTTCCCGGCTTTGGTTATGTCATTACATGGTCATTCGTCGGCATCCTGTATTTCATCATTAATATTTACTATTACGCCATTATTGCTTCGATTATCATGTCATTTGTTATGATGTTTTCCGGCAACATGAACCCGCATCCGATTTTACGAGTAATTTGGCAACTCACTGAACCAGTCATGGCACCAATTCGCAAAATCATTCCTGCCATTGGCGGTCTGGATTTCTCCCCAATATTTATTTTTCTCGCTATCCAGATTATCCAGAGCTTCCTGATTTCCAGTTTTGGCATTACCGACCAGCATGCGATGGTAATTATAGGCATCTAGAGTGCTGTAGATTTAAGTAACTGTGCAATTCCCGAACACTAATTCACTTTTGGCCATAAACATTACATCATGACTATCGCGATACCCTCAGATTCAGTTGGCCTCGTGCAACCCCGAGTGGAACATTTCGATGAACCGCTGGCACTGCGTAGTGGCGCCATATTGCCTGCTTATGATCTGGTCATTGAAACCTATGGCACGTTGAATGCGGCACGCAGCAATGCCGTGCTCATCTGTCATGCCCTGTCCGGTGATCATCACGCAGCCGGTTACCACACACTTGAAGACTCGAAGCCGGGCTGGTGGGACTCCGCGATCGGGCGGGGCAAGGCCATCGACACGAACCGGTTTTATGTAGTGAGCCTGAATAACCTTGGTGGCTGCGCCGGTAGTACCGGACCGATTTCAATCAATCCGGAAACCGGCAAACATTACGGGCCCAACTTCCCGATCATCACGGTACGGGACTGGGTCAACAGCCAGATGCGCCTGATGGATCGGCTCAAGATCGGCAAGTGGGCCGCCGTGATCGGCGGCAGCCTCGGCGGCATGCAGGTACTGCGCTGGGCGATCAGTTATCCAGAGCGATTGCGCAATGCGATAGTAATCGCCGCCGCACCGAAACTGTCTGCGCAGAACATTGCGTTCAATGAAGTTGCACGGCATTCCATCACCAGCGATCCGAACTTTTTCGGAGGACACTACCTGGAGCATGGCACTTACCCCAAGCAGGGGCTCATGCTGGCGCGCATGGTCGGTCATATTACTTACTTGTCGGATACCGCGATGAGCGCCAAGTTTGGCAAGACAGTTACGGACTTCGAGAAACAGGGGGCGAACTTCGGACGGGATCTGCGCACTGGTAAACTGAGCTTCGGTTTCAATGCCGATTTTCAGGTGGAGAGTTATCTGCATTATCAGGGCGAACGCTTCTCCGAAAATTTCGATGCCAATACCTATTTGCTGATGACCAAGGCGCTGGACTATTTCGATCCTTCGGTCGATTACGGCGGCGACCTGACGAAGGCGTTCGAACACAGTGACTGCAGTTTTCTGATCATGTCCTTCAGTACCGACTGGCGCTTTCCGCCGGAACGATCACGCGAGTTGGTGAATACTTTATTGCGCGCGAAATGCGATGTGAGTTATCTGGAGATTGATGCCGACCAGGGACACGACGCATTTCTGATGCCCATTCCACGTTACATATCCGCCTTGTCTACCTATCTGGGCCGGGTGCATGAGGAGTTAGGTGAAGATGCGGCCTGACCAGGAAATTATTCAGGAATGGATTCAGTCAGGCAGTCGTGTACTCGATCTGGGATGTGGCGATGGCAGCCTGTTACTCTATCTGCAGAAAAGCAAAGGAGTGCGCGGAGTTGGACTCGAGATTGATGCCGGTAATATAGAGCAATGTCTGAGGAATGGTGTTAATGTCGTCGAACAAAATTTGAATAGCGGTTTGTCGAATTTTCGCAGCGCAAGTTTCGATACAGTATTGCTCGCACAGACATTACAGGCGCTCAGCAAACCGGATCTGTTGATTGACGAGATGCTGCGCATCGGCAAGAACGGCATTGTAACTTTTCCTAACTTTGGTAATTGGAAGAGTCGTGTATATCTCTGGTTCAAGGGTCGCATGCCGGTTTCAAAATTTATGCCACACCAGTGGTATAACACACCGAATATACATTTCTGCACGGTGAAAGATTTCGACGCATTGTGCAAAGAGAAAAAAATCAAGGTATTGGCGCGAACTGTTGTGGACTCGCAACACCAGGGTAGCTGGTACATGCGCGTCTGGCCAAATTTTCTGGGAGAGATTGCTATTTATCACATCACGAAGAGTCAACAATGAGCATGCATGAAATTGTGTTGGCTAGCGCTAACGCCGGCAAACTGCGTGAGTTGCAGGCGATTCTGGATGCTTACGATGTGACGCTCGTACCCCAATCGGAATTTGAAATTGAGCCTGCGGAAGAAACCGGACTCAGCTTCGTCGAAAATGCCTTGATCAAGGCACGTCATGCCTGCAATGTCTCTGGCCTGCCGGCAATTGCCGATGATTCAGGTATAGAAGTGGATGCCCTGGAAGGCGAACCGGGTATCTATTCCGCACGTTATGCCGGTATCAGTGGTCCTACTGCCGATACGGCGAATAATGCATTGCTGCTGGCCGAATTGGAGCAGGTTCCGGAGTTGGAGCGCACGGCGCGCTTTCAGTGTGTCATCGTATTCATGCGACACGCGCTGGATCCGATGCCGCTAATCTGCCAGGGCAGCTGGGAAGGCCGTATTTTATTTGCGGAGAGCGGCGCCAACGGTTTCGGATATGATCCGCTGTTTTATGTACCCACCCATGCGTGTTCGTCTGCGGAACTCGATCCTGCCATCAAGAACGCAATCAGCCATCGTGGGCAAGCCTTGCAACAACTGGTGAAATGCTGGAACTTCCACCTCTAAGTCTCTACATTCACGTTCCCTGGTGTGTGCGGAAATGCCCGTATTGTGATTTCAATTCACACGAGGCAAGCGGCGCTATTCCCGAAGCACAATATGTAAAAGCTCTCTGTGAAGACTTCGACCAGGATCTGGAATTCATCCAGGGTCGCCCGATTCAATCCGTGTTCATTGGCGGTGGCACACCCAGCCTGTTCAGTGCCAATGCCTACCGCCAACTGTTCGAACATATACAACAGCGCGCACAGTTCGCAGTTGCTTGCGAAATTACGCTTGAGGCAAATCCAGGTACGGCGGAGGCAGAGAAATTTGCCGCCTATCGTGCCGCTGGCATTAATCGGTTGTCGCTTGGCATTCAGAGTTTCGATGATGACCAACTAAAAACCCTGGGGCGGATTCATAGCGCGGCAGAGGCGCGCGCCGCAATAGCGATGGCGCGCGCCGCGGGTTATGACAATTTTAACCTCGATCTTATGTATGGCCTGCCGCAGCAAACCCCGGCGCAGGGACTGTTCGATCTGGAGCAGGCCCTGACCTTTGGCCCTGCCCATCTGTCCTGGTATCAGCTGACGATTGAACCGAACACGGTGTTTTACCACCAGCCTCCAGTCATTCCGGCAGAAGAACCCATCATCGAGATGCAGGACCTGGGGCGCGAACTACTCGACCAGCATGCCTTGCTGCGCTATGAAGTTTCTGCCTACGCGCTGCCGCAGCGCAATTCTCTTCACAACCTGAATTACTGGCAGTTCGGTGATTATCTGGGTATCGGTGCCGGTGCCCACGGCAAGATCACGCGTGCAAGCGCCGACGGCACCTCCGTATGGCGTATCCGCAAGCACAAGCAGCCCAGGCATTATCTCGCCAATTCACTCAGTCGCCGCGCCGAGCAAGTGCAGCTGCCAAGCGCTGCACTACCGCTCGAGTTTCTCCTCAATGCCCTGCGCCTGCGCAAGGGCTTTACCACTGAACTATTTGAGCGCCGCACCGGCATCTCTTTTAGCACCATAGGAAAGCGGGTAGAATACCTCGCCAATCAGGGCTTGCTTGTCTGGCAAGAAGCTCACATTGTACCCACTGACAAGGGCTATGAATTACTCAACAGTGTGCTGGAAGAATTTGTCTAGCGGCTGTTGGCGCCGGGCGATACCAAATTTAGTAAAGTGAATTAATCTCAGACTGATAAATCAATTAGCGAGAGTCGCATGGAAAATCTCTATGAGAAACACTGCGAAGCGTGCCGGCTGGGCGCACCGGTGGTTACTGTTGAGGAAGCGCACAAGCTGCTCATCAGCATTCCAGCCTGGAAAAAACAATTCCACGATGGCGTAGAAAAACTGATCAGGGAATTCTATTTTGTAGAATTCAATGACGCCTTCAGTTTCACCTACAAGATCGCCAGCCTCGCCGAACGGGAAAACCATCACCCATCAATACTGACGGAGTATGGCAAGGTTACTGTGTACTGGTGGACACATAAAATAAACGGATTACATGTCAACGATTTCATCATGGCCGCAAAGACAGACATGATCGCCAAGCTGGCAGCGAAAGCCTGAAGCCGCTCCACCAAACCTGGATTCCCATTATGCCCAGCAAGATTCCAGACCTGTTGCACCAACTCGACAGCGTGATTCGTATTCCAAGTATCAGTTCGGCGAACCCCGCTATCGACATGGGCAATCGTCTGGTAATCGAGCACCTCGCGGAACAATTTGAAGCGCTTGGATTTACCTGCGAGATCATGCCTTGCGGTGCAGACACCGATAACCTTCAATCCAATAAATGTAATTTGCTGGCGACTCTGGGCAGCGGTCCCGGCGGGCTGGTACTGGCAGGACACACGGATACAGTACCCATAGATGCCGCGTTATGGACGGTCGACCCGCTACGCCTGACCGAGCGCGACGGCAAACTGTACGGACTCGGCGTTACCGACATGAAGGGTTTCTTCCCGATAGTAATGGAAGCGGTGAAGCCATTTCTGCACGCGACATTCAAGGAACCGCTGATCGTACTCGCCACTGCCGACGAAGAGACTTCCATGCAAGGCGCCCATCGAATCGTAGAACTGGGTCGACCGCGCGCACGCGTGGCGATTGTGGGCGAACCCACCAGTTTGCAACCTGTGCGTACTCACAAGGGCGTCATGATGGAATCGATTCGTCTGCGCGGGCGCAGCGGCCATTCCTCCAATCCAGCGCTCGGCAATAATGCACTGGATGCAATGCATGTGGTGATTGCCGAGCTGCTTGACTACAGGAAAGAATTGAAGCAACGCTATACCAGTAATCTGTTCGAGATTCCTTTTCCGACTCTGAATCTGGGCAGCATTCACGGCGGCGACAATCCGAATCGAATCTGTGGACACTGCGATCTCGAATTCGATGTGCGCCTGCTGCCGGGAATGCACATCGATACGATACGGGAAGAGATTCGTAAAAAAGTGCAGCGAGTGACTGAGCCTCTGGATATCCAGTTCGAGCTGGTACCTTTGTTTGCCGGTGCTCCTGCCTTTCTCGCCAATGCCGATAGCAGGATTCTGCAAGCCGCAGAAAAAATGACCGGGCACGGCGGTATCAGCGTTGGCTTCGGCTCGGAAGCGCCCTTTCTGCAACAGCTGGGCATTGATACGATTGTGCTGGGTCCAGGCAATATAGATCAGGCTCATCAGCCCGATGAATATATGACTGCAGATATGATACGGCCCTGCATTGAGATACTGCGCCAACTGATTACCCAGAACTGCCTGCAGTAAGCTTTACTGCCAGCACACCCAGAACAAGAAACAATACAACACAGAAGCAAGCTATATGGCCAATAACAATGCAATGATCGAGTGGTTTCGCTCATCCTCAACCTACATCAATGCCCATCGCAACAAAATCTTCGTCGTGTTGTTAAGCGGCGAGACACTGGCAAGCGCGAACTTGCCGAATATAATTTATGATCTCAATCTGCTGCACAGCCTCGGCGTAAAACTGGTGCTCGTACACGGCTCGCGACCCCAGATCACCGCCGCACTCGCCGCCAGTGGCAAGCAATCTACTTATCACCGCAAGCTTCGCATCACCGAAGCCCACAGCATGGCCACCATCAAACAGGTGGTAGGTGGGCTCAGCATCGATCTGGAAGCAATGTTTTCCATGGGTCTGCGCAATTCACCGATGCAGGGCACCGACATTCGTGTCTGCCGCGGTAATTTTGTCACAGCGAAACCGGTCGGCATTCATGACGGCATAGATTTTCAGTACACGGGCAAAGTCCGCAAAATTCACCCACGCGCGATCGAACAGCAACTGGCACAAAATAACATCGTGTTTTTGTCCAACCTCGGCTATTCCCGTACCGGCGAAGTATTCAACCTTACCGGTGAAGAAGTAGCGACCGAAGCGGCTATCGCCCTCAACGCTGAAAAACTGATTCTGTTTATTCCCAGTGATGGCGTCAAAGACAGCAAGGGCAATCTGCTGGAAGCGCTGTCACCTGCCGATGCACAAACCTATGCCGCTGCTCTGGCGCAAAAGGAAGACAGCGAATCCGTATGTCTAAGTCACGCGCTGGATGCCGCCGTAAAAGCCTGCGCCAATAAAATCCATCGCTCGCATTTAATCAGTTTCGAGAAGAACGGTGCGTTGTTGCAGGAATTGTTTACCCGCGAAGGCAACGGCAGTCTGGTCAGCACCGATAATTTCGCGGAACTCATCGATGCCACTATCGACGACGTCGTCGGCATCATTGAGCTGATCAAACCGCTGGAGCGGGAAGGAATTCTGGTAGAGCGTTCTCGTGAATTATTGGAAACCGAGATCGAAAATTTCAAGATTGTAAAACTGGAAGGCACTGTCATCGCCTGCGCCGCACTCTACCCTTACGCAGACAATCGCGGTGAACTCGCCTGCATCGCGATTCACCCGCAATACCAGAAAAACGGCCACGGCGATCGCTTACTCGCCAGCCTCGAACTGCGCGCGCGCACCCTCAAATTAAACACACTGTTCGTACTCACCACCGTCACCGATCACTGGTTCCTGGAAAAAGGCTTTGTTGTAGCCAGCCTTGCCGACCTCCCTGAAAAGAAACAGCAGCTATACAACTACCAACGCAAATCCAAAGTACTGATAAAGAAGCTCTGATTTTAAGTTATGTAACTTCGAGTCGCGTACTTTCTTGCCACTTCAAATTCTGCGGCTGGGATTTCGAGTCGCGTTCCTTTTTCCTACTGCACATTCTTGGGGCTGAGATTTCGAGTTGGGTTCCGGCTTGTCAGCTCCAACCACTGGCGCCGGCCCTCCGGGCTGCCCTCTCTGCAAAAAAAGCCCTGTAAAGCGGTCTTTTTTCTCGCTCGGCGTTGCGCCTTTGACGTGGTCTCTGCTAACAAGCCGGAACCCAACTTGAAATTTCATTAACGATTAATTCGGTGGCTTCGAGGGGAAAAGGTTAGAGATAAAATGCTCGATCGCATTTTTACTCTAACCTGTTTTTTAAGATGTTCAGTGGGAACTGCGAGCGCAGGGTGAATGGGTATTGTGACCGCAGCGATCAAAGCTTAGCACCGACTGACAGAGGGAGACCGCTTTACAGGGCTCCCGACCGAGGGGACTGTGGCTTGAGAGGCTCTATTGTCGAGGGATATTGAAATCTATAAAGATTCACGAAAGAGGGGTGCAAGCTGCGGAGGTCACAAAACCCATTTACCCGGCGCGATCTCCAATTATCCCAGAGCCCAGCGAAACCAACCCCGGTGCGGTCCAGCCGTATACCAATAACCAGTAAACTTTAAATCAAAGCACTTACTCAACTACGCACACGCTCCAACACACAAATACTATAATCAAACGGATTACTGTCATCGTGCAAATAATCCACACGACTAACCTCCAGCCAATTCCGTTCATCAAACTGCGCAAGCGAAGTATCACCATCCACAATCGCATGCACCCGCGTCAGGTGAAAGCGATCCGCGAGCGGTAAAGCTGCTGCATAGAGCGCGGCACCACCAATCACGAATGCTTCTTCTGTACCATCTTTTACCGCCTGCTCGCGCGCAAACTGAATAGCGTCAGAGATCGAGTGCACCACGTGAATACCTTCCGCCCGATAGTGCGGATTGGTCGTGACAACAATATGCGTGCGCCCGGGCAACAACCGTCCTATGGACTCCCAGGTCTTGCGACCCATGATGATGCATTTGCCCATGGTAGTGCGTTTGAAATATTTGAGATCTTCGGAAAGATGCCAAGGCAAGGAGTTATCACGACCAATAACACGATTGGTGGCCATGGCGCAGATCAGGGATAGCTGCATAAATTGAAACTCGAGCATTGGCTGTAGCAGCTACACAGAAAACGGATAGGCGATAGGTTCATGGTGTTGATAGCCAGCAACCTCGAAATCATCGAGTGTTACCCAGGATTCCAGATCATGCAGGGTTTTGATATCAGGATTGATGCGCAGGCGCGGCGGCGGGAAAGGATCGCGTTTTAGTTGCACGCTGCGCATCAATTCCAGCTGGTCTTCATAGATGTGGGCATTGACGATCTTGTGGTACGCGAGACCCGGCGTCTTGCCGCAGATCTGCGCTACCAGTGCGAGCAAGGTGAAGACCTGAATCTGATTGAAGTTGAGACCCAGAGGCACGTCACAGGAACGCTGGTAACTGGTGAGATAGACCGTGTCGTTGAGCAGGGAAAAATTGTGCGTGTGCATGCAGGGACGCAGACAGCCTAACTCGAACTCGCCGGGATTGTAAAAAGTGACTATTTCGGCGCGGTCATCGATGCCCTGCTGCAGGTTAGTGATGACCTTCTGCAACTGATCTACAGTCGAGCCATCGGGCTTGCGCCAGGTGCGACCCTGCACACCATAAACCCGACCCATGTCGTCTTTACCCTTGCGCACCGGATTATCAAGCCACGCCTGATTCTCATTGGCATTGGCGTCCCAGGATTTGGTGCCCAATGCGCGAAAATCCGCGGCATTGTCATAGCCGCGTAAATAGCCCAGCAACTCGGCGATGGCGGCCTTCCAATAGCTCTTGCGGGTGGTGATGATCGGGAACTGATTGTTGGCGACATCGTAAGTCATGTCGGCATTGATCACCGTAAAGCATTTTTTGCCGGTGCGCTGGTTCGTAATCCAGACACCCTGATCGATGATACGTTGGCACAAACTCAGATATTGATGCATGCGCTGCTCAGCCTCGTGCTCGAGTTGGACTGCTGGCCCGGGGATAGTAGGCAAAGTACAACAGGCCAATTCCGGCCAATATCATTGGCAGGGACAGCAACTGCCCCATCGTCAACCAGTCGAAGGCAATGTAGCCGAGGTCGCGATCTGGCTCCCGGAAGAATTCGATAAAAATCCGGAAGACACCATAACCTATACCGAACACCCCGGCGACAGCGCCACGGGGACGGGGTTTGGATGAAAACCACCAGACGATAATCAGCAGGGCCACGCCTTCCAGCGCGACCTCATACAGTTGCGAGGCGTGCCGGGGCACTGCATCCACATGGGGAAACACCATGCCCCAGGGCACATCGGTGGGACGGCCCCATAGTTCGCCGCCAATGAAATTGCCAAGTCGGCCGGCACCGAGCCCAAAGGGAGCAAAGGGTGCGATAAAGTCTGCTACATCTAGCAGATTGCGTTTGATACTGCGCGCATAGAGAAATAACGCCGCCAGCACACCAAGCAGCCCGCCGTGAAAGGACATACCGCCCTCCCATACCCGCAGCAGCCACAGAGGATCTTGCAGGAAGCGATCGAAGTTATAAAAGAACACCGAACCGAAGCGACCGCCAAGGACGGCGCCCAATGCACAATAAAACACCAGATCGGACAGATGTTCTGCGGACCAGACTCTTGGCTGGCGTCTGGTCCGGTAGGTTGCCAGACCCCAGGCACCACCGAAAGCGACGATATACATAATGCCATACCAGTGAATACTGATTGGGCCTAATGACAGTGCGACGGGATCAATTTGGGGAAAGGTAAACATGTCTGGAACTTTAGTACCGTGGTTTGACCACTGCGGAATTGCTGGTGGCGGTGATTATAGCAAGCCTGCGCCCGGATGCCTGCGATTAATTCCCCCGCAACCTTGCAAGGCTTCTTTGATTGCTAGTTGCCAGCAGTTTGCCTACCATTTCAGCGATGTGTCTAATCTTATTCGCGCACCAGTTTGAGTCCCGTTACCCGCTGGTGGTTGCCGCTAACCGGGACGAACTTTATTCCCGCCCTTCCCGTCAGGCCGACTTCTGGCCCAAGACCGAAGTGAGCACGCAATTGTTGGCTGGCAAGGATTTGCAGGCCGGTGGTACCTGGCTTGGGCTTGGTGCGAATGGTCGCTTCGCGGCAGTCACCAATATTCGTGATCCTTCCCAACCTGAACGCAAAATCCATTCCCGTGGCGAGCTGACTCTCGACTTTCTGCAAGGCAACAGTTCGCCGGAGGATTACAGCCGGCAATTACAGACTCGCTTCGATGAGTACGCGGGATTTAACTTGCTCATTGGCGACAGGGAATCACTTTTCTATCTCAACAACCTGCACCGGGTGCGGGAACGCCTCTCTGCTGGCGTATACGGCTTATCCAATGGCGTGTTGGATTCGCCCTGGCCAAAAGTCAGCCGGGGTCGCAGGCAATTGCAGCAACTGTTGCAAAGTACAGCCGATTTAACCACAGATCAGTTGCTAGCTATAATGAATGACCGCACCGAAGCGCCTGATTCCGAACTGCCTGACACTGGCATTCCCATAGAACTCGAGCGTAAGCTATCATCGGCCTTTATCCATAACAGCGAACGCCGCTATGGCACGCTGTGCTCCACCGCTATCATCGTTGACGCGAACCAGCAGTGCCGCTTCAGCGAACAAAATTTTAGCGACACAGGCAATGCAACTGCGGCACATTATTACGAGTTCTCCTTTTAAATTCTTCTCCAATTCTGCTCCCATCCAAATCATTACAGTGCAGGTACCACCATGTACATCCCGGATCATTTTCTGGTAAACGACAGCAAGGAAATCGACCGCTTCATCGTCAGCAATGGCTTCGGACAATTGATTTCCACAGTAGCAGGCGGATTGTTCGCCACGCATTTGCCCTTGCTGTATCAGAGTGATGGGAAAAAACTGCTGGGACATATCGCGCGCGCCAATCCGCAGTGGCAGGAACTGGAAGGGCAACGGGTATTGGTAATCCTCCCCGGACCCCATGATTATGTCAGCCCGAGCTGGTATTCAGACCCTGGGGTACCCACCTGGAATTATCAGGCCGTGCACATTACTGGAGTGGCAAAATGCCTCACCGCACCTGAGCAGCTGGAATATATAGTGCGAGAGCTGACCAGTCAGTACGAGTCCCACTTCGAGTCTCCCTGGGTGCCGACATTCGAAACCAGCAAGATCAGAGGCATCGTTGGTATCGAGATCGCCATCGAAGAGATTCAGTGCAAGTACAAGTTAAGCCAGAATCGTTCTGTGGCAGAGCGGCGCAATGTCGCGCTGCAGCTGCAAGACGCGGGCAATGTGGCGTTAGCCGTGGCAATGCAGAAATTGCCGTAGTCGATATTTCCTGACACTGGATCAAAAATGCCCGGCTGGGAAGTTATACCCTGCACGAGTGAGTAATTAACTCGATAAAGGATCAGTTTGCATAAAGACGCGAGTACACGCTGTCTGGTTGCCTGGTATTTTCCCGCTGACCAGCTGTGCACAGACCAGCACCCAAATTGCAAACCGGCTGTCCTATTCGCAAACCCTATTCGCACCTGATTCGTCTTTAGCCTCTAGTTAACGTAATATTCCTTCTGTCTAAATACTGGAATACGGTCAGGAGAGTTGTATGGCGAATGAAGGTTACCACGAGCCTGTAGAGGAGTTATTGGACGCAACTCGCGATATGCATCGTGCGATATTGAGAGACTATTTGTTTGCCGCGAAGTCGCTCAAGCATGATTAACTCGAAACAGGCACTACAGCGACTGAAAGACGGCAACCTGCGCTACCTATCCGATGACATTGCGCCAATACTGATTAACGCAGAGAGTCGTCGGCAATTATTGAAATCCCAAAATCCATTCGCAATCATCCTCGGCTGTTCGGACTCACGGGTACCTGCCGAAATAGTTTTCGGTCAGGGGCTTGGTGATCTGTTCGTTATCCGCGTCGCTGGCAATGTGGTGGCGCCATCGCAGATTGGCAGTGTCGAATTTGCAGCTGAGAAATTTGGCACATCACTGGTAGTGGTATTGGGCCATACGATGTGTGGTGCTGTGGAAGCAACCATTGAGCAATTGCAGCGGCCCACCGAATTACGTTCTCCCCACCTGCACTCGATTGTGAGTCGCATTCGTCCCGGTGTGGAACCACTGCTGGACGGGGAAGGCAGCGACGATATGCAAGTTCTCATGCGTCGCGCCGTTCGCGCCAACATCGAATCATCCGTGGCAAACCTGCGCCACGGTTCCGAGATTCTGGAAAGTCTCATCGATAGTGAGAAATTAATGATAGTTGGTGCCGAGTACTGCCTCGAAACCGGCGTGGTTGATTTCATCGAAGAATGACCTTGTCGCGGGTTGTGGAGCAGGCTTTACCATGAGCCTCTTAATTGGCTCACTCGCATTCGCAGCAACCGGGGTGAATCTGTTGTTTGCTGAACTTGTTGGAATTCTGGCTGGATCAATCCTGATCAGTTGATACGGGAAGAACGTAACAAGCGATCGACGCCTGCATTATAGAGGGCAAGATCGACGGCGCTGCGAATCATCTGTACATCATTCAGCGCCATCACCTGCTCGAGCAGATCCTTGGCCGCTTCCAGCGTTATGCTGCGAATTACTGATTTTACTTTCAACAGGGTTGATGCGTTCATGGACAACACATCGAAGCCCATGGCGACAAGCAATACTGCAGCTCCAGGATCACCTGCCATCTCACCACAAATGCTCACCGGCTTGCCTTCCAGACGTGCCTGTTGGACGACCTGCTGCAGTGCAGCCAGTACTGCGGGATGAAACGAAGAATACAGATGTGCGACGCGCGCATTATTGCGATCGACAGCCAATATATACTGTGTCAGGTCATTGCTGCCAACTGACACGAAGTCGACCATTTTCGCCAGCACTCGCGTCTGGTACACCGCCGCGGGCAATTCGATCATTACGCCGATTGGCGGAAATTTTATCTCTAGCCCTTCCTGGACTAATTCCCGGTACGACTTCTTGATCAACTGCATGGCCGAGTTGACTTCATGTACGTTGCTGATCATGGGCAACATGATCTGCAAATTTTCCAGTCCTATACTGGCACGTAACATCGCGCGAATCTGTGCCGTGAATATTTCCGGATGATCGAGCGTCACACGAATGCCGCGCCAGCCAAGGAACGGGTTCGCTTCTACTATAGGGAAGTACGACAGGGCCTTGTCGCCGCCCACATCCAGCGTGCGCATTGTCACCAGCTTCGGCGCAAATGCCTGCAACTGTTCGCGGTAGATATCGGTCTGTTCTTTCTCGCTGGGGAATCGTTCCCGCAGCAGGAACGGCACTTCAGTACGGAACAAGCCGATGCCTTCTGCACCTTGATCCAGCGAATGCATAACATCCGACAAAAGGCCTGTATTTACCCACAGGTTCACCCGGTGATGATCGGCTGTCTCACAGATTACATCCTTGAGTCCTTCCAGGCCCTTATTGAGCTGCTCCTGTTCCTTGATCGTTTCCAGATAACGATTGCGCAACTGCTCCGATGGATTACTGATGACCTCGCCCCTGTAACCATCAACAATCACCTCGCGATCATTTAACTGATTAAAGGGTAAATCGACAGCGCCCATTACCGTGGGAATGCCCATGGTACGCGCCAGAATTGCCACGTGAGAGTTACCGGAACCCTTCACTGAGATCAAACCCTTGAGTTTGTCTCTTGGCACCTCGACCAGCATGGCAGGAGTAAGTTCTTCGCTGACAAGAATGGTGTCGTGCTGATATTCAGTAGGGAGCGGCTCTTTTTCCTGCAGGTAGAACAGCACCCGGCTGCAGAGATCCTTGATATCAATTGCACGCTCTCTGAAATAGGGATCATCCATTTTCTCGAATGCGCGCACGTGTTCGTCCGCGACATAGGCAAGGGCGCCCTGCGCCCAGGAACCCATCTGAATACGTTGTACTACTTCCTTGCCAAGTGCGTCGTCATCAAGCATGCGCACGTATACATCAAATATCTGGCGCTCTTCTTCTGCAATTTGTCCTTCCATTTTGCTATGCAGGTTGCGCATATCCTGGCGGACAGAATTGAGGCAAACCTTGAAGAATGCTATTTCCTTGTTGATATCTTTCGTTTGTTTTTCCGGGATCTGACGCAGGTCAGCATGGGGAAACACTACAACGACATGACCGATCGCTACACCCGAGGACCCGGAGACACCGGTGAATATCGTGTCGGAAGTTTTTTGTCCCGACGGACTCAGACCGGCAATTGCGCCGGTTGCTTCTGCGTGGGCGATAACACCAGCCAATTGCGCAGACAAGGTAATGAGAAAGGCTTCTTCCGCCTCATCGAAGCGCCGCCGCTCCCTGTTCTGCACCACGAGCACACCCAGCACAGAGCGATGGTGGATAACCGGAACTCCAAGGAACGAGTGATATTCTTCTTCGCCGGTTTCCTGCAGATAGTGAAAGCTGGGGTGAAGCGGAGCATCTTGCAGATTGATTGGTTCGGCATGCTTTGCTACGAGTCCGACGAGGCCCTCGCCCAGAGCGAGACTTACATGCCCCACCGCTTCCTGCTTGAGACCTTCAGATGCCATCAGCACGTGGGAATTGATATCACTGTCCAGCAGATAGACAGAGCAAACCTGGGTCTTGAGTGCGAGGCGTACACTGCTGACAATAATATCCAGCGCCGACTTCAGATCCCTGGCCGCGTTTACTTTTTGCACTATGCCACGCAATTGGTTCAGCATGCCTGCTTCCGTTTTGGTTCGTGGATCTTGCCTTAAGAAGTTATGGCAGCTTTACGTAGTTGTGGAGCGGATCAACCAACTCTCTCAAGGCTCTACGGTAAACATCTCGCTTGAATTCAATTACCTGGTTAATTGGATACCAGTAACTCACCCAGCGCCATTGATCAAACTCAGGCGTATCGGACCGGCTCAACTCCACACTGCTGTCTTCACTTTCCAGTCCCAGCAAAAACCATTTCTGCTTTTGACCGATGCAAAGCGGGTCCTGTTTATGCCGGATATAATTTTTGGGCAATCGATAATGCAGCCAATCCGTGGTCTGGTGCAATAGCGTGACATTATGTGCGCCCAGCCCGACTTCTTCGTGCAATTCCCGATACATGGCTGCTTCGAGTGATTCAGTCGCCCTGATCCCTCCCTGCGGAAACTGCCAGGCACTTCGCCCGATACGCTTCGCCCAGAGTACTTGTCCCCTGCGGTTGCAGATGACAATACCCACGTTGGAGCGAAAACCTTCTGAATCGATCACAAGCATCAGTCCTTGCACAAGCCGAAACGGCTATTGTTTCACAACCGGTCTGGCCGGAGCAATGTCGCACAGCGTTTTCATCTTCATATTATGTATATTATTCAATATGTTAATCATAAGGAGCAGGAACAATGGTGGCAGCTCAGGGCAGCCCACTGCAATCCCCAGCTGCTGCAGTGCCGGATCCGGGGAAATCCTGCTGTCGCCCCGCGGCTATGGGTATAATGCCGCGTCTATTTACCATTGAGAGTGTTAGGGAGCAGGGATGGCACGGCGATTGGCACTGTTTGACCTCGACAATACCCTGCTGGCCGGCGACAGCGATCATGCCTGGGGCGAGTTCCTGATCAGCAAGCAACTTGTAGAAGAGACAACGCACCGTGCGGAAAATGACCGGTATTACCAGCAGTATCGTGAAGGCAAACTCGACATACATGCTTATGTGCGCTTTACGCTGCAGCCCATATTGGCATTGAGCAGGGCACAGCGACTGGCGTTGCACGCCGAATTCATGCGTAACGCTATTACCCCTTTATACCTGCCCAAGGCTGATGCTCTGGTGGAGCAGCATCTCAATGCGGGCGACCTTACCGTTATTGTCACCGCTACCAATGAGTTCATCACCCAACCCATAGCCGAACGATTCAGGGTAGAACACCTGATTGCCACGGAACTGGAGATGGAGAAGGATCGATTCACTGGTAGAATCGAAGGCATCCCTTGTTATCAATTTGGCAAGGTGGAAAAGCTCGAGAAGTGGCTGCAAAGACAGACCGCGAAACTCAGATTGAATGACGCGGTCTTCTATAGCGACTCAATCAATGACCTGCCTCTGCTGGAACGAGTAGCTGTTCCGGTAGTGGTTGATCCTGATGCGCAACTACACGCGGAAGCAACGAGCAGAGGCTGGAAAATCATCAGTTTGCGTTAACCAAAGACTGAACTTTATGCAGATGCCTAATCCAATTGTCATACTCACCACTTTTCGCAAACAAACCAGCCTGCGAATTTTTTTGGCGTGCTTTTGTGCCATTCTCTCAAGTTGTGATAGCGAGACTGCGCCAGTTGCTGTGAACGATTCGATTCCAGCAGTCACACAGAATACGGTGCAGGAATTTAAACCAGAACTAACTGCCAGTATTCAGCAACTGTCGGCTGCATATCTGCAACAAATCGATGTCGATTTCGATGCGGTCAGTGATGCCTTGTCTGCGCTGCAAACCGGTGTCAGTGATTTTCTCGACAACCCCACCGAAGCTTCTCTGGATTCCGCGCGCGATGCCTGGCTGAATGCGCACATTGCCTATGAACTCACTGCGTTACACAGATATTTCGCCATTCGGGTATTACCCGACCCACAAGGTCTGCAACTATTCCAGATGCAGTACCAGATTAACCAGTGGTCGATCCTGCCTGGTTATATCGACTATGTGGGTGACTATCCTGATAGCGGCATCGTAAATGATACGACCGTGCTGCTTACAACCCAGAACCTGCGCGACCAACATGGCGTCTTCGAGGTAACCGAGGCCACCCTCGGTTACCATGTCATAGAATATCTTCTATGGGGGCTGAACGAGAATGAACATTCGCCACGACCAGCATCCGACTATGTCGCAACAACCAATCTGACCAGCGCCCAGATTGAAAGTGGCATCACCATCGAGCAGTTACCGAGCAACCGCCGGCGCCAGCTATTGAGTCTGGTCACGGACCTGCTGCAGACGGATTTTCAATCACTCCTGTCACTCTGGGATGGCAACAATGTTTTGGTAAGCAACAACTTGCAAGCAATGGATGGTGCGCGCCTGCTCTCTGCAATGACCGGTTCCATGACAGATATGCTCACGGAAGAACTGCTGGTGCGCTCGCTCTATCCACTACTCAACGGCGAGTACAATGAAAGTATTCAATCCCCTTACAGTCATGCCACGCAGAATGCCGTATCGGCGCAACTGAGCAGCCTGGAACGCCTGTTGCTGGAGACGCGCACACCAGATGGGGTAACGCTCGACTCTCTGATCAGCTCCATGTCGCAAGACTTTGCTGATTTCTTTTACCAGAACTTTGACAGCAGCAAGGAATGTCTGGTGCTGCTATATTCGAATCTGGAAATACCTGCGGATTCCCCGGCCACTACTCGCGCCGAATTTGAGATAGTGGAGTGCATAAATCTAATTTCGAATATGATCGATCATCTGGGACAAGTGGTAATAGTCGCTCTCTAGCTCAGTTGAATCTCGACAATCAAGTCATCTGCCAGTTTTTCCAGCGCTGCCTGTAACACAGTTAATTCGACATCTGTCGGCACTTTCAAGATTGCCTTCGCCTTGAACAGAATTTCTGCTGACATTGGTGCCGGTACACATTCTGTTTCCAGATCTTCGACATTGACGCCTCGTTTGGCCAATATATGGCTAATCTCGCGAATTATTCCAGGCCGGTCGTTACCCACCAGAGACAATGTCACAGTTTGCTGGGGCTCATCCCTGACTACGTCGTCGGCTTTCTCAATAACCAATTTTAAACCGGAGCTCATACCCTGTAGCGCCTTGATTAGCGCGTCGGCATGCTGGTCTGGCACGCTCACTCGCAGGATGCCGGCGAATTTACCCGCCGGTTGCGACATGCTGCTTTCGAGCCAGTTACCAGAATGCTTGGAAATGGTCTGCGCCAGTTGTTCGACGAGGCCGGGTTTGTCTTTGCCTATCAGGGTGAGTACCAGGTACGTGTTCATGTTCAAAAAAGTCCCATCTGTTTGTTCAGAATCTGGTGCATGGAGGATGCTTTGAATGTGAGTATGGCATCGGCAATTGGCGTCAATTGTTTATCAATATAAAAATCAAAGTCTACCGGCGATTGTCGATACTGCCTTGGCTCAGGCCCGGAAGTGGTCATGACATACTCAACCCAGGCCCCTGACTTATATAGGCTGGATAAATTGCGCTGTTTCCGGATGCTTTCAGCCTTGCGCGCAGCTTGCACGTGCGGTGGAACATTCTTGATGTAATCACTCAGCTTGCGGCGCAGGCGCTTGCGCAGCACGAGTTCCGGCTCGAACTTGCCTTCCAGTATATCTTTGACTATCTGTTTCACGTAATCCTCATAGGGCTTTTCGAAGAAGATTTTCTCGTACAATTCTTTCTGGAAATTCCGCGCCAGCGGCGACCAGTCACTGCGCACAGACTCCAGGCCCTTGAACACAAGTTTTAGCTTGCCCGGATTGGCGCTGTCGGCGATAACGCCGGCGTAGCGTTTCTTGCTGCCAGCGTCGGAGCCGCGAATCGTCGGCATCAGAAATCGTTTGAAATGCGTTTCAAATTCGATTTCCAGAAAACTGTGTACCCCATGTTGTGCGGCAATTCGCGCATGCCACCACCGATTCATGGCGACTGCGAGTTCCGCTCCGAGTGCCGCCACGTCGGCATCTTTGACATCATGCAGCAACACGAATACCGAATCCGTATCGCCGTAAATGACTTCAAAGCCGTGCTCTTTCAGGTAATTTGCGCTATCGATGATAATTTCGTGACCACGTCTGGTAATCGAGCTTACCAAGCGATTGTCGAAGAAGCGGCAACCCGGCGTGCCGAGTATTTCATAGAACGAATTCATGATGATCTTGATCGCTTGCGAGAGCACTGCATTCTTCTCTGCCTTCGCCTGATCCCGTGCTGCCCATAATGCGGCAATCAAGTCGGGCAGGATCATTTCGGCGCGGGAAAAGCGCGCGCCCTCGAAACCTTCGATTGCCCCGGGTTCCTGCAAACCGATCACCAGCGCCAGTGGATCAACATGAAACGTGCGGATAATACTTGGATAGAGACTCTTGAAGTCGAGCACGATCACGTGGTCGTGAATACCGGGAACGAATTGCATGACATAACCGCCGGGGCTCACATTGCTTTCGGTAAGTCGATCCAGCGCAGGTGCGACAAATCCCTTGCGATGCAAACGCGGCAGATACAGAAAATCGAAGGCGGCAACTGAGCCACCATAACGATCAAGTTCGAGACCGGTAAGCAGGCTGCGCTCAATAGCGAATGCCGCCAGTTTTTCCTGCGCGAATATATCCCAGACCAGGCGGCAGTCTTCCAGATTGTAACGCGCCAGTGCTGCCTTGTTGTGGTTGAACAATGCCGTTATTTCCTGACCGCGCTGATCCACATCCTCCACCAGTTTGCCGCGATTCAGCAATTTGCGCGCAACAAACTCCAGTGAGAAATTTTCGAATTGATAAGTGGCGGAACGCATCAACTCGATACCGTCCAGCACCGCGCGCCCGGGCACCAATGCGTAGAAGCGATCCGTGCCTTCGCGTGCCTGACGCCACACTACTGACTCGTGATTACGCCCCAGTTCCAGTGCGACTCCCAGACGATCACTGAATTTCTGCAGGCAACGTAAATCAAAATTGACAACGTTCCAGCCCATCAGCATATCTGGATCGATACGCTGTACTGCCGCGATAAAAGCCAGCAACAATGCTCGCTCATAGGCGCAATACTGTATGGTCAGTTCTGCATCTGCAGCAGCAGTGGTCGTGGCCGGCGCTGCGCCGCGCATCAAGACCAGTTGCTCGCTGTCAGCGTAAAGACCAATGGAGTACAACTCGCTGGCGTCATAGTCAGTCTCTATATCGATGGATACAGCGCGTAGCACTGGACGATATTCGGCTGGAGTTAATTGCGCCGTGAGGATGTCGGTGAAGCCTGCGACCGGTTTTAGGGAACCGGAAATCATGGCCGCGCCGGTGATAAAGCGTTCCATCAGGAAACGATCGGTGGGCCGGATATCTGTCTCCACCAGATCAATACCGTTGGCCAGCAATTTATCGCGGCATTCGAACAGGTTGCGCTGACTGGAAAAATACAACGCCGAGACTGGTTGATGAGTGAAGTTTTTCAGCTCGGTGTGGTTCGATCGCCACTGGTTTGGGCGCACCAGTTTGCGTAAATGAGTACTCAGTTGCTGATACTGACTCGACGGGTAGAAGCAAACGGCTTCCTGGTTGGGAACGCGCAGGCGACAGGGTCCGCGCTCGGTGGCAAACCAGTAGATCAATTCCAGACCACGGTCGGACTAGTTCCACTGGCGCGTTAGCAGCAACCCTGGAAATGAACTAGTAGGCAATTTGCTGCGATGCTGCTCTCAAGTCAGATGCGTTGTGCACTTGCATCAGATGCGCACAGTTCTGGGAAACTGAGCGAAGTCTTCCCAAAAGCTTACCTTCTCTGGTAATTCTTCCGCAGTGGCCTGGACATGGCCATTGATGTCCGTCACGCGGGAAACCAGTGTATGCTCCCCTGGTGTGGCATCGTCCCAGTTGAAGTTGAATAGTTTCCATGAGAACTGGGTCGAGCGCGGATTCAACTCGGCACGCTGCCATGGACCATCATCAATCTTGACCTCAACACTATCGATCGGCGTGCCATCATTGAGCACGAAACCCTGCACACGGTGTCTGCCGCCGGTATCCACAACGCGAATGATGGCAGACTTCAGGTTCATTTTGGTCACTGAATTCTCGACCCATCTTTCAATGCCGCCGACGTTATCTTTCTTGAGCGTGACGTAGTCCCTGCCCATAAATCGACCCATATAACGTGTGTCTTGCACATGAATCTGGTTCAACCATTTTACGTTGGCTACCCCATACCAGCCTGGCACAATCAGACGTACCGGCTTGCCGTGATAGTGCGGGAGTGGCTCGCCGTTCATTTGCATTGCGAGCATATTCTGTGGGCGCATGGCATCTTCGATGGACAGGCTGCGGGCAAATGCTTTTTCCACTTCACGACCACGAATTTCTTCCGTGCCGATATCGCTACCGAAGAACACGATCTCTTTGGCGCCTGCCTGAATTCCTGCCTGTTCAAGCATACTCGCCAAGCTGACGCCACCCCAAAGCCCATTGCCGATCAGGCCGTGAAACAGGCGCTGGCCATTACCACCGCATTCAAAGCCAATCTGTTGTTCGAACTGGTCGCGCTCCAGCAGGTCCTGTAACGAGAATTCGAGTTCGTTGTCCACCATCCCGGTAACTTTCAATCGATACGAGCCGTTGTCGACTTCCGGCTGTCCATAGTGTTGCACCAGATAAAAATCATCGTTGTCGGTAAAATAACTCGTGATCTCGCGTGTATCGAGATAGTGATTGGCGCCGGGGCGCACTGGATTTACCTGGAACGTATCCGGTACATCAGTAAAAGGTACCAATTGCTCACCCTGCGCCAGTGCGGGGAGGATGAAATTTGGCAGCGCTGCCACAACTGCTGCAAAAACCCCGGTACCGAGGACGCCTTTGAGGACATTTCTGCGACCATTATCTTCTGGATTCATGCTGCTTTCTCTTTGCATTCGAATGTGCCGAAACGATACCACGCGCCAATAATGAAACCAATCGCCGGGCTCCCCGCAGGCGCCTGGGTTTTGGGATGAACGCTTCACCCTGACCGCCAGACTGCTATTGCACGACTGTTAGCGCGCTTGTTAGCGGACATCCACAGTGGGCAACTGCACGCAAGGCGGTGGCATTTTTCTGCAACTACGGCAGCTGAATCTACAACATCTAGTGGTTGTTACGAATATTGAACCCTACTAATTGGGGACAGGTGCCGCTTTTAAGCAAGCTGTAACAAACCTTCACAAACTGCTGATTTTTAAGCAATTTCGAAGTATTGTGCGGTAAAGCACGATAGCATTAAGCGAATCTGGTATTTTCAGTTTAATTAGCAGATATGCGATGCCGCTCATGGTGCTCGCGCGCCATACAACAATTGAGCTACGAGCTTTCACCAATGAGATACTGAACTAACTGAACTAAAAATCGCACAGATGAATTCAGAAACTAAACATCAGCTATTTGAAAAAATCGAGCCCGATCGGTCGGTATTGGTACAAATAGAAAACCTGTCCCGCGGCATCGATAATTATCATATCGATATCAAGCTCAGCAAAAAATTTACGTCCGATATAAAGAAGCTGGTACCGATGCTGGTCTCCCAGATTGCCATACCAAAACCAAAACATTGGGACAACAGCGCGCTGTTCGACAAATTACGCAGCAGTTACCTGGACGTGATGACTGTGCTCATTCATCGGTCAAAGACTGACCTCACTACAGATACCATTACCGTATTCCAATTCTCCCTGATCAAGTACATTCTGACAGCGGTGCGCTCGCAACTGGATAAGGATATTTCAAATGTATCATCCAAACTGGCTGAGTTTCGCAACAAAGGTTCGTCTGATGCCCTGGCCGCCGATTAACGTCTGTTTTGGCTGAAGAAAAACTATGACCAGATTCTGTACGCCGTCAACAAGCAAATCTTCGGACAGTTGCAACGCACGGAAGAACGCCAACTTGAAACGGTGCGCAATCAGTTTCTGGGTGAACAATATAGTTTTGCAGTAGAAGCTTTATTAAACCCTTTGCTCTTTACTGCCGAGCTTAGCGCCCTGCCATTGCTGCTGACCGAATTCAGCATGTGGAGCTGGAATGCTCAAGATTCCGGATTCATAGATTTGAACAAGCAGGTTGAGGCTTTACTCAATAAACATCTCAAGTCGCATCCGGTTACGCTACTGAAGAGTAACGTTGAGCCTGAAGATCGTGCCACCGAAATTCATGATGAACTCGGTGGGTTGTTCAAGACACAGAATTTTCTCGGCCTCGCCTATGACAGCAAAACCAGACTCGGCGAGGAATTCAGCTGGTTCGAAAATCCTGCCAATGTGGAATTACTCTTCAATACCACCAGACATGCAGCGATGTTGGCAGAAACCAGAAGCCAACATGGTTTTGGCGCCTGGTGGCGCGAGCGCGGCGAACTTAACAAATTGACAAAGACGCTCACCGAGTTTTCCAAACTTTTGCGCAAGCACAAAGTGCTGCCCCAATTACTGGCCACACATTACATGCGCAGATCATTGAATCCGGTAATTCTGGAAACGGTGGATCTTAAAATTGTTTGCCAGTTCCTGGTCGGAAATATTATAACGATCAAGTTGCAGGACAGCATTGGTGGCGGTAACAAACTCAATGCCGAACAGATCAAGTCGCTGGAGGCGCTAAAGGAAAAGATCAACGAACAAATTGGCAAGGCTGATCTTGGTGACTCCCTCAAATTGCTGCTCGACTTCAGCCGTTACCGGCGGCAACTCAAACTCTATCGCTTCGCTCACCGCGCCTTTAATCGCGTCAGTTTGCGTATTAATGAAGATGAGCTGAAACTGTCCCGCACCGCTGGCACGCTTTATAACCTGCCGGCCAGTTCCGAGATAGAAGAAGATGACGAGCGTATTTGCCATCATTCGATCATGAAAGCTGACGTGCGCGGCTCGACTACAGTGACCGATGAATTACAGGCCAAGGGCTTGAATCCCGCCTCGTATTTCAGTATGCGCTTCTTCAATCCAATCAATAAAATTCTTGAAACCTACGGTGCGCAGAAGGTATTCATCGAAGGCGATGCCATCATTCTGAGTTTTCTCGAATATGAACACACACCGCAGCAATGGTTTGCAGTATCCCGTGCTTGCGGATATGCGCGTGACATGTTGAAAATTGTTGGCTCGAACAATCGCTACTCGACACAGATGGGCCTGCCTCTGCTTGAACTCGGCGTGGGCATTTGCTATTCCAAAGAGCCGCCGCGTTACCTGTACGATGAAGACAAACCGATCATGATTTCCGGCGCCATTGGACTTGCTGATCGCATGTCATCCTGTTCCTGGAATTTGCGCGCGGTTATCAAGAAGAGCCTGTTCAACATTGAGGTATTACGCATCGCTGAGGGCGACATCGAGAAGGGCGAGAAGGGTCAGCATTACATGCGTTACAACGTCAATGGCATTCTCGTTGATGATGATGGCTTCGCTAAATTGCAGCAAGAGATTCCGCTGCAGAAAGTTCGCATGAAACTAAACGGCAAGGGCTACCTGTTCCATGTCGGTCAATATCCGGACACTACCGGTCGCAAGAAGGATCTGGTGATTCGTGAAGGCAAGATTGGCATCTGGCGCGATGAAGCGATTCATGAAGATCCTACCAGCCAGGATAGCTACTATGAAGTTGTCGTTAACCGCAAAGTGATTCCATTGGTACTGGAATCAATTACTGGCAAACAAGCCGCCACTGCCAGTTCCGATTAATCCCTGAACGCTAGTGATGATGACCGTCTGCGCCGTGGGCATGGCCGTGCGCGATTTCATCTGCGCTAGCAGCGCGCACTGATATAACCTCGATCTCATAATAAAGAGTACGACCTGCCAGTGGATGATTGAAATCCACATCGGCATTGAACTTGCCGAGTTTCAAAATAACTACCTTGCGCGCACCCTTATTGGTTTGCACAACGGCCATGCCGCCACGCTGTGGCTTCTGCTTGCCTGGCAGCTGCAGATGCTTGAGCGGGACGCGTTGCACTGCATCCGGTTGCCGCGGTCCGTAGGCTTCTTCCGGTTTCAGTGTAATCGAAATGGCAGCACCAACCTGTTTGCCGGTAAGCGCCTTCTCCAGACCTACCACGACATTATGAAATCCGTGCAAGTAGAGTAACGGCTCACCGCCGTGCGACTGCTCCTGCCATGCACTGTGCGTACCATCAGCCAATACTTCCGCCAGTCGGTAATGGAAACTAACCACCATATCGTTTGCGATAGTGGCGCCTGCGGCTGGCGCAGTTGTTGAAGCCGATGTTTCGTTGGGTGCTGACATTGGATGATTCTCTCGGTAAGTGCCTGGCATGGGTTTGCAATGCATGTGCATGTGCGACAGTGGCCACCGCGTGTTGCCGGCAAGTTCCGATGTCGCAAAAAACAGGGGAGAATTTTAGGCCAGCGGTCGCTGGCATAGCAAGGCGCACGGTGGCAAACTCAGCCCATTCCGAGCCACTCTGGCAGCGCCAGACCATCTGGCCACTAGATCCCCGCCATGAGCATTGACCACCCGAAATCGAATTTGCCCCTGCCGGTGACGGACAAGGTGACTTATTTCGAGCGCCTTAATCATTATCTGGCGCTGACTTTATCCATACCCGAGCGCAGTGCGCGCGCCATGAGCGCCATCATCGGTGGCAGCACGCTATTGCTGAGCAAAACCCTGATTCCGAATTCCATTAAAAACAGTAATAGCTACCACTTTACCTTGGGCATGTTCCAAAGCTTCCTGATACGCAATGTCGCCGGCATGGATAATGTCGTCGCAACGGGGGCATTGGGCGACCGCTTTGTGCATCGTAAACTCCTCGGCACGTCGCTGGAGGCGTCGGGATTGCTGACCATGCACCTGTCTCCGGTTTGGGTGTTCGCCATTGCCTCCGATGCCGCGAAAGGGGGTCAGGTATTCCTGCAAAGGCTGGTGGGTTTTCTCAAGGAGAACGGTGTAATTGCAGAGGACAGCAGTCCAAATAGTCTTGAGCAAATCTTGCAATCCATCGCACTCATGGGTCAACAAGGCGCGTCCGCCATCGACACGCCACCGCTGTCCATGGCGGAAATAAAGATTCTGGCCAATGATCTGCGCCAATCCACGGCGGCCATGGCCCGCGACTCCAATAATTTGTTGCCGGATTTCGAAACTATCTGGAACCAGATTAGCCAGATAGCCAGAAAAGAGCACCTCAGCGTGGAGCAGGTAATGGGGATGCTGTCGATTTCAGCAGCGTCGGTGTCGAAAACTGGTTTGGGAACAGCCGATGCGGTAGGCAAAACCGGCGCCGTAATCCTGGATGAGATGATATTGAATGACTATAAAGAGACACTAAACGCCATTAATGCTGTCGGCGCCCTCCCCTACATGCAAACTCATATGCGCCCATTTGTGGAAAACGCGCAGGCGCATTTCGATTTTTCCCGAGAAACCGGATCCCAAAAGTGGTTTAAACGGCTCTTCATGAAATTGACGGGTAAGTTACCAGTGACCAAGTAGATTGCTAAAGTGAAATTTAGAGATTGTGTTGACTAGTTCTTGTAAAAAATCCCGTCTCCCCACAAATTTCAATAATTTACTACCACATGAAATTCATTGTGTTAGCGTAAATCGATCCTGAATTTTGCTGTTTCAGGGTGCTTCGATAACAGGAGTTCAATTACAAGAAATTGCTACAGGGTGTTGTCTCTCTTTGCGGCCGGAAACCGGCCAGGAAATTGCAAATAGATAGATAGATAGGCACCGCTGGCTCAACCAACAGGCATAAATTATGAAATTACCGCAATACTCTAAATTTTCTCCAATTACCGTGGCCGTGAAGAAAACCGTGCGCCAGCTGCGCCTCACTGCCGGCTATTCCATGAATGAAGGCGCGCGTCTGCTGGGAGTATCACGCAAGCAGCTGGAAGATATCGAGACCATTCGAAACTACGGTTGCCATCTTGATCTCGAGCTTCTGGCTAAACTCAAGGTGATCTATAACGCATCCCTGGACGAGCTGGTGGGCGACCTGCCTGAAGACTATTATTCCGATTATTTCGTGCGTCCGCGCAAGCGCGTTGGCTCCAAATCCCGTTAGAAATCAAGGCAGCGCCGCGAGGCGCTGCGGCTTCTCTGCACTGATCCCTGCACCGATACCTGCACTTCAGCCCTGACCCTGCAGTGGCCCGTACCTGAGCTGGGTCCTGAATAGCCGCGACTACGGGATTCGTGTATACTCGCGACCTTTTGACGTACTAGAGAAAGTGCAGTTATGGCGAACAAAGGCAAGAAAGACGCAGCAGTGGGAAATCGTGCAGATCTGAAGCAACATATCGACGCTTTCATGAAAGCTGGCGGCAAAGTCCAGCACATCCCGTCCGGTGTCAGCGGCCAGACTACAACCAGCGGTCCTCGACAAATCGTACTGAGCCACAAAACCAGCTCCTGATCGATCTCTATACCCGCATTTTTTCAACAAGCAGGACTTGCCTTAACGAGCAGGTCTTGCACGTTGTTGTTACGCGTGTCAGGTAATCGCAGCGCGACTATGGGGCAGCGCCTTACAAATGTCCTACCTGATAGCCTTTCTCTTCCAGCATGACTACCAATCCTTCCGGGCCGATCAAATGGGCCGCACCGACCAACACAAATTCGGTGTCGGCATCGCCTAACATCGCTTCGATATCAGGCAGCCAGTTCAGGTTCCGCTCTAGCAGCAGTGACTGGTAGATCTCTGGCGCCTCATTGCGCATATCATCGACAAACAACTTCGTGAGTTCAGCCGCATTGCCACTGCGCCAGGCGGCCAGCATTTGCACCATCAGGTCATCGGTTTGTTCCAGATCCTTGAGTGAGAGCAAGATGAATTCACTTTCATTGCCTTCGCCCATGGCCGCCAGAAAACCAATCTGTTCCTGAATGGTTTCAAACTGCCCGATGTATTTACCATCGGCAACGGCTTTGGCATTGAAATGCATATCAACACCTTGCGGTGTAAAACCCATACGTTGAAAGTCCAGCACTTGCAGTGTGCTCACGATCATGCCAGGTTTGAATTTCTTCAGCATCATCATCGGCAGTCCCAACTTTTCAGTATGCGCAGTCAGCGCGGTGTACGCGGCCTCATTCAGGACTGTCTTTAACGTGCGCTCATCGTTATAGGTAAGTTGCTGCAACATCTGTGCTTGTATAGACAGATCATTCATCGAACTGATATCGGTTTCGAAATAGATTCGTGATGAATTCCCATAGGCCAGGTCAAACTCTGCCGGCAGTGGATAGTCAGCAGGTCTTAACAGGTGGACGGTGCCTCCAAGATACAGGGTATTCGCTCCCCACTTTACTTCCCACACGGATGTATCAGCATAAACACCGCTGGCGCAGCTCAAGGCTAAGGTGAGCTGTATTGCTGTCATGGAAAATTTACATCTGGCTGACTGGTGCATGACTGGATCCTTTGCATTCATTGGTCAATTTACACTCTGCTGTCATAAAGGTAGCATGCCTGCTGCCCCGGCAAAAGCACAGGTATTCACGCCTGCGCACATAGCGCTCTATATGTCTAAACTGTTATTCAGGTTACGTCACGTGCCCGAAGATGAAGCGGAAGAGGTGCGCGCGTTGCTGGAACAGAACAGCATAGAGTTTTTCGAAACTTTTGCGGGTAATTGGGGTATCTCATTGCCGGCGCTATGGTTGCGTGACGAGGCGCAATTTGCGCAAGCACGACAGCTCATCGATGTTTATCAGGAACAGCGCCGCGTGCGCATGCAGAATGAGTATGCGCAGCAACGAATGCGTGGGGAGGTGAAAACCATCTGGCACAGCTTCATTGAAAACCCGTTTCGATTCCTGCTCTACATGAGCCTTGCCGCTCTGGTGCTGTTCTTTTCGGTGCAGGTTTTCCTGAATTTCTAGTACATTCCTGTATAGCGGCGCGCTTCGTCGAAGTCGCTCATATTATTGATGCCGAGATCGGTATCCAGATCATCATCCGGAGGCGACCAGGCGTCTTCCACCGAATCCAGAAAGCGCAATGCAATCTCCCGTGCATCCACCCGCACTACCTGCACCGGCAGAGCCGGCATGGTGTTGTCCCAGCCATCACCATGAATGCGAATATCCAATTCCATCATCACGAAAAAATTCATCTCTTCATCAAGCTTCAGCAGTACACCGCTGACGGACATGTCCTGGATGCTACAGGTTATTGTGCCCAATAGAGGATGATTGAGGCTCGCCCAAAAATCCACTTCAACTCGTTTTTCCCTTCTGCGTTCCATCATGATCGTTATTTCCAGTGTGGCATGTTTGCGTGCAAGAATTCCGGTCCGTAAATAGGCGGGCCTTGAGGTTGATAGTATTGACATCCGAACATCAAAAGCTTTGAAGTGCCGCACGCAATAGATACTTACTATGTGACTCGCCGCACAATTTGACGCAAAACCGGCAGCATTTTGACCTCCGCTTGAATTGCAAAGCAGCAAGCTGATTGCTGCTTTACAGCACCCACATGCTGGTATATAAAAGCTACGGACTTTTGTTAGCGGTTCTGGCAGGGGGAACCTACTAGCAATCCATTGCCACCCTGGAGTAAAAAAGGAGGTGATCCCATAAATAGTCAATCTATCAAGGGAGCCTCCAGTTACGTAATCTAGCTCAAGCCGGATTGGGTGATTGGAGGGGAGTTGTCGCTAACGCGGGATTCCCTAGCTCCCATAAGCAGAAAATCCCGCTGTCGATGCATTCGGCAGCGGGATTTTTTTTGCCTGTCATATTTGCAAGGCTGCTTTGATCAAGGACTGCCCAGATAACTGCGCAGACGTGGCGGGAACACCTGCTTTAACAGTGCTTGTTGCAAACTCCACTGTGCATCTGGAGCAATCTCCCGCAGAAATTTCACGGTACCGGAATCCAGCACAGCGATGGGGACCCCACCATGGTACAGCACACGATTTCTCATCAGACGCGACAACTTGTGATTGGGCAACAGCAGGTTTAGCAAATTCAGCGGATCGGTTGCTGCCAGTGAGTAATACTGGCGTGTTGGCTGGTTCTCATGCTTGTTTTTGAATTTGCGCAAATCTTCTACAGTGTCATTGAATGCAAACTGCTCACCACCTGCCCCGGCAACAAAGCGACCACCGCGCAGTACCCCGCGTAACTCCAGCCTGCGCAGTACGCGCAATAATATACGCCAGGGCGGCGCGAACGCCTCCCGTTCCAGCAGGCTTCTGAACAGTACGCCCCAGCGCTGCAGATAAATACTCACGAGCCGTTCCAGTTGTTCATCAGACAATGCATTCCATTGCAAGGCTGAGCGCTGGACCGATTGTGCTCGAGCCTTAGCTGCCGATTGACGACTGTTAGGTACCGCGACAGGAACTGGAGTCGAATTAAATGTATCCAGCAGGCTCCAGCGTCCGGCATCTTCAACACCAAACATCGCCTTGCGTCCACGCCGCCGATGCGCACCCGATTTCTTGCTGTTCGGCGTCAACAGGGCGCGCAAGCCGGTGAAACTGTCACTGGTGAGTCGCCCGGCGCTGACCAGTTCGGCGAGGCCAGTTTCCAGTTGGGATTTCAGCAATCCAGTGCGGAGCTGGATCTGGTCGAAGAAACTGGCTCCATATTGCTGCAGGTCTGCTGCGATAGCCTGCGCGACTGCGCTGTGCTGCTGTGGTTCGGTTGCCGTCTGCTGTGCAGCGAGCGCCGACCAGATATCCAGGTTAGTGCGACTCGCGAGCATGATCGGCGTGCTCTTGATGGGCCCGCTGACCTTTTTTCTGGTTGCGACAGAAGTTGTAATAGAAGCTGTCTCGGAAGTTGCGACCACTGATGCGCGCGCGGCCGCATTCGGCATGTTATATCTGCCCCAGCTCACGCGCCCGCTGATGCACATGACATCCAGCCAGGCGGGATCATAATGGCGCACACGCGCCGGATACAGGCTCGCCTCCCAGCTCGCAGCAGGCGCGGCAATGCCATCAAGCAGGTTCAGTGTGGCCTGCAGTCGCGTCTGGCCATCCAGTGCCGGTTGTATAGGCGTTGAGTTATCAGCAACCGGCAGTAGTTGATGCAAGTCGAAAAGAAACTCGGTGAATACTTCCAGCGACACCGGCTTGATGCTCTTGCGATGCGCGTCGATGGTGTAACGGTGAATGCGTTGCAACAGGCGCCGCTCGCACCATTCGATCACGTCTTTCTGGCTTGCTGTCCGCAGTGCCGGCGAGAACTGGCCTTGAAAGGCATAGCCATCTACTTGCAGTGCAATAAGCACTGCGTCGATCTGTTTTTCCGGCATTGCCAATTCGCCGGCAAGTCGCGCCGCCGTCACCGGGCCCAGCCCCTCCATGCGGCCCTGGATAATTTCCTTCAATGCTGTTTCCGGCTGCCATTGCTGGTCCTGCAAAAATTCCGGCAAGCGTGCAGCCTGGTTTCTACAATTTTCGAACAACACCATGAAGCATGGCAGACGTTCCGTGGCAATCCAGATGCCGTCGCCCACCGACTCAAGCAAGATTATGCGGCCCTCATGCAGCAGAGATTGCTGCCAGAGGGCGTAGCTATGCTGATCAGATTCGGCCTGCGTTATATAGGCAACACTCAACAGCGCATCATGTAATTCTTCAGCGTTGTTGACGAACGGCCATGCCTCTTCCCGCACCCGGCTGATCGCATCTGCATCCAGCAAGCTATAGTCTTTCGCTTCGGCGGGGTCGGCCCAACTGCGATTGCGGATCGCGTTCGTGCGTCGCTCCTCGAACGGTGCATCATCCAGGAATGCATATGGGCGCGCGTTAATAATCTCCTGCGCAAATGGCGAAGGCTCGCGCAAGTCTTTGGCGATCAGAGTGAGCTGTTGCGTCTCGATGGCACCAATCAATTCAATCAGTGCATCTATATCCATGGCCTCGGTGAGGCAGTCATGTATCGTCTGTTGTACCAATGGATGTTCCGGAATCTCACGCCGGCCGGTGAGATTTTCCGCGCAGGCGATCTGGTCCGGGAACACATGCGCCACCAGATCCTCGGCATCCATGCGCTGGAACTGCGGCGGCACGCGCTTGCCATTGCGGTTGCGTTGAATGGCCAGTGAGCGGGTTGCGTTCCAGCGCCAGCGCACCTCAAACATCGGCGCATCCAGCAGCGCCTGTACCAACACATCGCGTACGCTTGCAGTCTGCAAATATTTGAAAACATCAGCCAGCGGAAAGCTGTGCACGGAGCCGAGCGAGATGACGATGCTGTCTTCGTTCGCCGCTGCCTGTAACTCGAAATTAAACGAACGACAGAAGCGCTTGCGCAGCGCCAGGCCCCAGGCTCGATTGATGCGACTGCCAAATGGTGAGTGAATGACGACATGCATGTCTCCGACTTCATCGAAGAAACGCTCCATCACCAGAGTTTCCCGCGTCGGCATCACACCCAGTGCCTGCATGCCGGATTGCAGATATTCAATCAATTGCACTGCACCGGCCCGTGGCAGGTTGACGTGATCGACTACCCACTGAATCGCGGCGTTGGCGGAATCGTTCAGCAACAACTCGGCAATGGTTGCGCGCAGCTGCGACACCGCTATGGACAATTCGTGGCTGCGACCCGGCCCCTCGCCGAACCAGAATGGAATGGTTGGCGCCATGCCTTGCGCGTCCCGCACCCGCACCTTCAAGCCATCAATACGCAGTAATTGCCAACTGTGGGTGCCGAGCGTGAACACATCTCCAGGCAGCGCCTCCAGCGCGAAGTCTTCGTTGAGACTGCCGACCACCACGTCTTCCGGATCGAGCACGACCTGGTAATCGAACATGTCGGGAATGGCGCCGCCGTTGGTCAGCGCTATGAGATTGGCGCCACGGCGTGCGCGTACGCGATTGTTGATCGCATCAAAATGCAGATGGGCGCCGCGCCGACCACGCCGACTCGTATAGCCATCGGCAAGCATGCGTACCAGCGTGGTGAATTCGGTTAATTGCAAATCTCGATAGGGATAGGCATTGCGCATCAATTCGAACAGTTCCTGCAAATCCCAACCTTCTTCTTTGCCAATTTCAGTCAGTGCCTTCGATGACACTTCCGCGACGATTTGTTGAGCGAGAATGTCGGCAGGTGCAGTCGGCATCACAATATTATCCAGCTGCCCCTGCGCGATGCTGTGCAGCAGTGCGGTCGCTTCCACCAGATCATCCCGGGTCAATGGAAACAGAATGCCTTTCGGGCGGCCGTGTATGGAGTGACCGCTGCGACCGACCCGCTGCAGGAAGGTGGCGATGCGCTTGGGTGAAGAGAACTGCACGACCAGATCCACCGAGCCAATGTCGATACCCAGTTCCATCGACGCCGTCGCTACCAGTACTTTCAATTCGCCAGCTTTTAATTTCTGCTCCGCGGCGAAACGATGGTCTTTGCTCATGCTACCGTGGTGGGAACAGACGGCGTGGTCTCCGAGCCGTTCGGACAGTGCCAACGCCAGCCGCTCCGACAGGCGCCGCGTGTTCACGAATACGAGGGTGGTGGAATGGGTGTTAATCAACTCCACCAGGCGCTGGTAGAGTTCCTCCCACACGTCATTGCTCATTAATGCCGACAGCGGTAAGCCCGGGACTTCGATACTGACATCGATGGGGCGCCGAAAGCCGGTGTCGACGATTTCACAGTGGCTGACCTTGCCACCCTCGGCCTCGTTCCCGCCCTGACTGTTGCCAACCAGATACCGCGCGACCGTGGCAATCGGTTTCTGCGTGGCGGACAGGCCTATGCGCTGTAGCGCCTGGCCAGAATGGTCCATGATCAATCGTTGCAGGCGCTCGATGGACAGGGCCAGATGCGCGCCGCGCTTGTCCCCGAGCAAGGCGTGGATCTCGTCCACGATCAAGGTCGACACGGTCGCCAGCATGGCGCGGCCGCTGGCACTGGTGAGTAGCAGATAGAGGGATTCCGGGGTAGTGACCAGAATATGTGGCGGGTGTTTCGCCATCTTCTGGCGCTCACTGGCCGGTGTATCGCCGGTGCGTACCGCCACCCTTATATCCACCGGCAATTCCCGGCACAGGTGCAGATGCTCGGCAATGCCGTCCAGCGGTTGCTCCAGATTCTTGCGAATGTCGTTACTGAGGGCCTTCAGGGGCGACACATAGAGGATCTGGACTCCTGCCTCCAATTGCCGGTTAAGACTACGCTGCACCAGGGAATCAATGGCGGCATAGAAGGCAGCAAGGGTCTTGCCGCTGCCAGTTGGGGCAGAAATCAGGGTATGTTTGCCAGCCTTGATCGCCGGCCAGGCCTGCGCTTGGGCCGGGGTCGGCTCCCCAAACTGGCTGCGAAACCAGTTCTGACAGGCGGGGTGGAATTGCGTTAATGCCATCTGCGGCGATCCTGCGGCAAAGAAGTACTGTACGGGTATACAAATTAGATAAGCCCTGCTCGAAATGCAAGGTTTGCAATCGTCCTGCTATACGAGGTTATAATCCCGGCATGCTGAAATTAAAATTGCAAAATATCCGAAGCCGATTGAGCGAACATCTGCATTCGTTCTGGAAAGAGAATCGGCAATTTTTCCTGCTGCTGTTTTGCATCGTGTTCTTCAAGAGCGCCATTGCCGATCTCAGCTCCATTTCTGGCGCCTCTATGCAACCAACCCTGCTGGATGGCGACAAGGTCTGGGTGAACAAACTCGCCTATGACGTAAAAATACCATTCACTGAAATCTCCCTGGCAGAATTGTCAGATCCCGTACGCGGTGATGTGATCATTATTGACTCCAAGAAGGCCGACAAGCGTCTGGTCAAGCGCATCGTCGGCATCCCCGGCGATACCATCTATATGCAGAACAACGCACTGGTCATTAATGGCGAACCAGCAAACTACGAAGTGCTGTCACGGGACGACGATGCCGTAATCATTCTCGAAGAACTGCCTAACAAGGCTCATCAGGCCCAACTTTCCAGTCAATTCTTCAGCCGCACCAGTCGCAGCTATGGCCCCAGTGTAGTACCAGAAGGCCAGTATTTCGTGCTGGGTGACAATCGGGACAACAGCGCCGACAGCCGCGTCTACAGCTTTGTACCACGGGAAGAAATAATTGGCCGCTCCAGTTCCGTCGTGTTTTCGCTGGATAGTGATCATAACTATCTACCCCGCGGCGAACGCTTTATGGCTGGTATAGAGTAAACTCCGCTGTAAGAAATCCGGTCAGTTCCGCTTCTTTCTTATGTGCAACCAGTAAAAGCAAATACCCGCTATTCCTGATTGCACACTTTGGCAATGAATCCAGAAATTTAACTACATAGGGAAATTTCATGAAGATACCTTTTACGCTTGCATTACCAGACCAGCCATTCAGGGCAGCGATGCGCTTGATGCTGACTGTCGGGTTCATAGGCGCGTTTTCCGCGTCTATCGCCGAGGATTTTGTCTGGGCCCCTGATTTCCCGGTTGGCGCCGCCATTCCGGAAATTTCTGCGCCTGACCAGGATGGCACCGTCCGCAATTTCGACGACCTTGTTGGCGAAAAGGGCCTGCTGTTCATGATGAGTCGCTCGTTCGACTGGTGACCCTACTGTAAAGCTCAGCTCGTGCAGCTGACCGAGATTAGAGACCAGTTCGAAGCCATGGGTATTAACGTGGTGGCATTAACGTTTGATTCAGTGGAATTGTTAAAAGACGTACAGCTTGACGGGGATATCGGGTTCCCCTTGTTACATGATGAAAATCGTAAACACGTGGAAGCATTTGGTGTGCTGAATATCGAACATGAGCCAGGTTCTCGTGTTTACGGCATACCGTATCCCGGCATCTTCCTGATCAGTCCAGATGGCATAATCCGGCACAAGTTCGCCGAGACGCGTTATCAGGACCGACCAGACTTTGCAAATGTACTGGAAGCTGCAAAAGACATGTGAGACCTCGCCCAGGTGCGTGCATATAACAACCGGAAACTCAGGTTTCCCGTTGTTGTTTATGGATCAGCCACAGCGTTCATAACAAGCAATTCGCCGGTAACTTTTTCAGGTCACTCACATCAAATCACTCTAGAACATGCGTGTCGATACACAACATCAACATTTATAATGACTATGCTTTCTTGTAACCTAGGCAGCTGCCGCATCAGGAAGTTGTAAAAGATGGAGTCGAGAGTGCCTAACCGGGTCGTGACACGATTGACCAGCACCGCGCTCGCTGCCGTTTGCCTGTTGCTGTTAGCTGTCACCCAGTTGCATGCCCAGAACAGTGCCCAGAATAATGCCCAGAACCAGGCTGAATTTTCGGTGCCGCGGGTTAACACCACACCAACCATCGATGGTGCGGTAAATCCGCAGGAATGGCAGGCCGCCACGCGGGTGCTGCTCAACATTGAAACCAGTCCCGGCGAAAACATTCCCTCAGCCATCACCGCCGAAGCATTTGTGATGGAAGATGGCGCAACGCTTTACGTCGCCTTCATCGCACCTGATCCCGATCCTTCGCAGATTCGCGCCTTCTATCGCGACCGCGATTCCATCGGCCGCGATGATCGAGTGGGTATTGTGCTCGACACCTTCAATGATCAACGGCGTGCGTTCGAGTTCCTCGTAAATCCCCTCGGTGTGCAGTTCGATGCAATCTACGATGATGTGAATAATTTGGAGGATGATTCCTGGAATGCCATCTGGGACAGCGCGGGCCAGATCAACGCTGACGGCTACAGCGTGGAGATGGCAATTCCACTGAAGCAGCTGCGCTTCGCCCGCAGTGCCGGCGAACAGATCTGGGGCTTCGGTCTGGTAAGACAGTATCCCAGAGATCGTCCGTATCGAATTAACAACACACCCATTGCGCTGGATGGCAATTGCTTCTTGTGCAACTCACAACGCGCGTCTGGATTCGCCAATATTGAACCGAGCATGAATCTGGAAATAATTCCGACGCTGACCGCAGCTGCCGGCGAAACCCGCGACCCCGCTCTCGATTCCTGGAAAAGTGATGATGCAGATCCGGAGGCCAGTCTGGATGTGCGCTGGGGCATCTCGCAGGATGTCTATTTTAACGGCACTCTCAATCCGGATTTTTCCCAGATTGAAGCAGACAGCGCCCAGCTTAACGTGAACGAAGCGTTCAGCCTGTTTTTCCCCGAACGCCGCACTTTCTTTCTCGATGGTGCCGATTACTTCAATAGCTACGCCAATCTCGTGCACACACGCAACATCGCGACGCCAGACTATGGCTTGAAGTTGACCGGAAAAACCGGTGATCACAGTTATGGCATTCTGCGCGCCGACGATGACGTTACCAGTTTCTTGATTCCCCGCAGCCTCAGTTCCAGCGTCGCCACCCTGGGCGAAATGCCGAGCGATGTATCGCTCGCACGCTATCGTTACGATGTCGGCGCCAACTCCAGCATCGGGGCACTGGTTACCGATCGTCGCGGCGGCGACTATGAGAATACGGTGACATCCATAGATGGTGTGTTTGAGTTAACTGGTCAGGACACGCTGTATGTGCAAACCATGCACTCAACATCTGAATACCCACTGGCTATCCAGAATCGTTACAAGCAAGACAGCAGTCTGAGCGATACCTCCACCGTAGTTGAGTACACGCACTTCGATCGGGCCTGGGATGTACGCGTCCAGTATTGGGACTACGGCGAGGACTTCCGCGCCGACCTCGGCTTCATCAATCGCGTGGATTACAAGAAGGAGGTATATACCATCGGTTATACCTGGCGCTGGACTGATGACAATTTCTTCAGCCGCTTTCGCTTCGCCGCTGACTACGATCGCACCGAGGATCAGGCCGGCAAGACCCTGGAAGAGGAAACCGAATTCTTCATCAACATGAGCGGTCCACTGCAATCCAGCTGGAACGGTTTGTTCGGCGGCAGCAAGACCTACTGGAACGGCAAATACTTTGACGAGCAGTTCAATCAGGTTTCAGTCAATTTTTCCCCGGTCCCGAGTTTGCAAGCCGGTATGTCGATTCGCATCGAGGATGTAGTCGATTTCGCCAATACCCGCCTCGGTCGTTCCAGTCTGTACGGCCCCGAATTCCGTTACCAATGGGGTCAACACCTGCAGTTTGATTTTGATTATCGCCTGCAGGAATTCGATGTGGATGGCGGCCGCCTGTTCACCGCGAAACTCACCGATCTGCGCACCACTTACCAGTTCGACTCACGCAGCTTCCTGCGCTATACCTTGCAATACACCGATACCGATCGCGACCCAAGCCTGTATGTGAACCCGGTGCAGCAAACCAACAAGGAACTCACCATGCAGTTGCTCTACAGCTACAAGGTGAATGCCGCCACCCGTTTCTTCCTTGGTTACTCCGATGGCGGCTTCCAGAACGACAGCTTCAATTCCATTGAACCAACCGAACGCAACATCTTCGCCAAGTTCAGTTACGCCTGGTTACCCTAGGCTGACCTGACTTCGAATCACCTTTATTTCACCAGCAAACACCGACAGGTGCGCACCGTTGCAGTCTGGTGTATAAGAATTCCTGCAAGCGCATTTATTCCACACTCCTGTCGAGGCCAATAATAATGAAAAGACTATTGATCACTACCCTGCTCCTCTCCCTGTTTCCCCTCGCTGCCCAGGCCCAGGACGTCGGCGCCCCGCCCGGCATTTTCATGTCAGCCAGTGACATTATGGCGAAGCTGGACGCGGCTGCGGCCACATCGGCGTCAGCCGGAGGCTGGTCGGTCACTATTTCACCCGGCGTATCGGTCAGACGACGCAGCAGCTCAGTAGAACAATATGCTGTGTTGCATCCGTTCAGTGTGGAGGTGTATCGCATACTGGAAGGCAGCGGCACACTGGTAACTGGTGGCCTGTTGAATCTGCCACTGGCGGACTCCCCCGACCCGAATATTATTCGCACCGAGAATGGCGTCACCGGTGGACTGGCGCGAAAAGTGAGTGCTGGCGATGTGCTGGTACTGCAACCAGGCACGCCGCATTATTTCAGTGCAATCGATGGCGACTCCATTACCTATATGGAATCACGCATCATGATAGCGACACACCCCATCCAATATCAGTAAGGAAAAAGGGACAGATTTAATTTCGGAAAAGGTCGACCGCGAGGTCAGGACAAATAAATCCGTCCCCTTTACTTTGGCGTTATCAACACGCTGTTTAACCAGTCTGCACCTGCTGTCAGTTCCTTTTCACTGGAAGGGAACTGGTTGCTGCGCAGAATAAAGGAGAGGATGTCCATATAAGTTTGCGCCGGCAGACTCCCCGGCTGATCACTTGGCATCTCCGTACGCAGCTTGGTAAACAGCTCGCCGACACTGCGACCTTCCCACAGAAACATGAATCCCACACCGAGCAAACCAGGCGCATTGCTGTTGCCGCGCAAATCTACGGCGTGACAGGACGCGCAGCGCGCACTGTATGCTGCGGCACCACGCTCAGCCTGAGCGTCGCTATAAATTCCATCCCAGATTGACGTCGGCTGTTGGGCCGAGCTGCCGGTGATTCCCGCGTACCATAGAGTAATTATTAGTGTAGCTGCTAATTTTCGCATCTCAGTCCTGGCGTGCCTGGGTCGGTAGCGCAAATACATGCATGGAATTACCACTGCGTGGCCTGGTCAGTTCAGGTGCCAATTCGCGCGGTAACAGGGCCGCCCAACTGGCGCCGCCATTACCCGCAGGCAAAGCCACATATTGCACACCATCAATCATGTAGCTGACAGGAAAACCCTGAGCGGAGGTAGACACACGTGTCTGCCAGAGTTTCTCACCAGTTTCCGCATCGAACGCATACATGTAGCGATTCCAGTCACCGATGAACACGAGACCACCGGCAGTGGTAAGTGCCGCGGTATTCAGTGGTGCGCGGGAACGATAGCGCCATTTCACCTCACCACTGGGAATATCCAGCACCAATAATTCTCCCAGATTATCGCCTGCATCCGGATGCGGATAATTCACTCGCCGCACTGGACCAGTGCCACCGCCACCTAACACCTGTTCAACGGGACCAAAGGTCGCGAGCTCACAATTCAACGCGATGGGAATATACATGGCACTGGTCTGGGGCGAATAGGCCATCGCACGCCAGCTTTTTAGGCCCGATGTGCTTGGACAAAAATCCAGTTGCTCACCAATGCGCGGTAAAATGCCATCCTTGTACACGACCTTGCCAGTCACCGGGTTCAGATTCACCAGATTCTGGTAACCAATATCAGTTGCTTTTATATACTCACCGCTGACTCGATCCAGTTGCCACAAGATGCCGAGCTTGCCCATCTTGAACAGTGAGGGCCTCCCGTCCACATCAATCAGCACACTCTCAAACACTTCATCCATGTCATGGGTTTCCCCCGGCAGATGCTGGTAGTACCACTCCATCACACCCGTGTTCGGATTCAGCGCCAAGGTGGAATTCGTGTACAAGGCTTCGCCATCAGTGCCGCGCACCACTCGCGCCCAGGGTTTCGCCTGCGCCGTGCCCCAGTACACAAGATTGGTAACCGGGTCATAGCTGCCAGCAACCCAGGCATCACCGCCGGCACGCAAGTGCAGAGGCAAGTCACCCCAGCTGTCGCCACCAGGATCATCCGGTCTTGCGACCGTGGACGTGCGCCACAATTCTTCACCACTGGCTGGATCATGGCCGGTAATAAAACACACATCTTCCTTGTAGCGTTCGCAGCCATTGATACCAGTCACCAGCACACCATTGGCAACAATTGGCCCGGCCACGTAGTAATAGCCGAGCGCCGGATCCGCCACCGGTGTCTCCCAGGCCAACAAACCACTGCGGGCATCGATGGCGACAATGCTGGCATTCTCGGTAGCCGCAAATATGCGATCACCGTAGATCGCAATATTCTTCTGCACACCGCGTCCCACACCCGCAAAGGCAGTGGCCGGCATCAAGGCATCACCCAATTGTTCGGCGCCAAGCGCCACCGCGTCCGAACCCTCCATAGCCGGCGTGGTACCCGGCCGGTATTCCCATAACAGATCGCCAGTGGCCGCATTCAGCGCCTGTATCACCCCGCGAGGCCCCGGCAAAAACATCATGCCAGCATGCACCAGCGGCGCCGCTTCCCCAGCCCCGCTATCATCCATCGCCCACGACCACACCAACTGCAGCTGATCAACGTTACTGGTATTGATCTGCCCCAACTCACTATAACCCCAGGCATTCTGCCCCCCACGCCAATGCAACCACTCCCCCTGCGCAGGATTCTGCAATTCGCTATCACCAATATCCGTGAACTCCTCAATTTGGGCACTAAGGTTTAATTGCAAAAACAACAGACTGCATCCAACACAGGCAACACTGCTTCGAACTAGCGCTGACTTGTCCATAGGCACTCCGCGAGAGTTAATAAATAGAGGAACCCACAGCATAAATTTTCTACACCACGGCGTCCACCGATGCATTAACTGCGCCAATGCTCTGCTCCTTTCCGCCCGACTCGCAGGTAATTATCCCCTCGCGACGCTGCGCGTCTGATTGCTCGGTGACGATCACCTCCGATCCGGGCTGTTATCGAAGTTGAATTCTCAACCCACTTCGCATTCACGTTGGCGTCTGGTTTGTTTCGAAGCCAAGATCCCAATCCACATCGCATTCAGCAAGGCATCGGGGTGGTATTGGGGTTCAGCTGCAATCAAAGACCAGCGCCGAAGGAGCGAAAAAGACCGTAGTTCAGGGCTTTTTCGTGAGGGAGGGCACCGCGGAGCGGCGCGGTCTGCAGCGGAACCCCAATACCACCCCGGTGCCGATCGAAGGAGAACTGCTTCCGATCGAAGGGAACCCTGTTCAAAGCCAGCTCAAGGAAGCCCAATCGAGATACTTTTCAAACACACACTGTTATATGCTGACCCCCATCCTCCAAAGAGAGCGAGCTTAAAATAATGTCTGCCTCCTCGGTCAACATCCCCACCTGGCTATTCCTGATCCTGGTACTCGCCGCCGCCTACTCGATCGTAATGAGCATACTGTACCCCGGCGTGCGCTGGTTCCTGCGCCGCCGCCTCAACCAAGAGGTTGATAAACTCAATAGCAGCCTGCGCATCAAGATCAAACCACTGCAACGCACCAAGCGCGAGGTGATGATTGACCGGCTCATCTTTGATCAGGAAATTCTCACCTTGATCGAGCAAAGATCGCAGCAGGAAAATATTCCACGAGATGAATTACAGCTGCAGGTGCGGAACTACGCGCGGGAAATTGTTCCTTCTTTTAATGCCTACGTGTATTAGCGCATCTGTTATTGGCTGGCGAAGAAGGCGTCGCGGTTCGTATATCGGGTACGGGTGGCGGCGGCAGATCGCAGCCAGTTACGCGCCATCGACCCCGAATCGACTGTGGTGTTTGTGATGAATCATCGCAGCAACATGGACTATGTGTTGATCAGTTATCTCGCCTCCGATCAGGTGACGCTGTCATATGCGGTGGGTGAGTGGGCGCGCATCTTTCCACTGGAATCACTGATACGCGCCATGGGCGCATTCTTCGTGCGGCGCAATTCCAATAATCCGCTGTACCGGAAAGTGCTGGAGCGCTATGTCTATCTGGCCACTCAAAGCGGTGTGTGTCAGGCGGTATTTCTCGAAGGGGGCCTCAGTCGCGACGGCAATCTGGGTGAACCAAAGCTGGGATTTCTGGACTACATGTTGCGTCATTTTGACTGGCACACGGGTCGCAATATCGTATTCATTCCGGTTGGTATCAACTATGACCATGTCCTGGAAGACCAGAACCTGTTGAGCTGGGATGACAAAACGACGCGACTCAGCAAGAGTCAGCATCTCGGTCGCGTCTGGGCATTTTTCAAAAATAATTTGTTTATCAGCTCACGCCGCCGCTGGCAGCGCTTCGGTTATGCCAGCGTGAATTTTGGAGTGCCGGTTTCCATGCGCGACTACTGCGAAAGTCGCAATCTGAATTTCAACTATTTGCAGAAGGAAGAACGAATTCCGCAGGTAACCAGCCTCGCCGCCTATTTAATGGATGCGCTGCGCTTCGTCATGCCAATACTGCCGGTGCCGGTATTGTCGGTGGTGATGCTGCGCGCTGGGGATGATGCACTGACTTCACTGGAAATATGCGGACGTTGTGACAGCCTGATCGATGCGATGATGGCGCGCGGCGCGGCCATGAAGCCGGAAGAAAAACCGCGGCATCGAACGCTCGCAGCGAGTCTTGATATGCTCACGCAGCGCGGCATCCTGCAGGAAACGGATGATCACTACCGCGTGCAAGCAGGCCAGGCGCCGCTACTGCAGTATTACGCGAACTCGATCAGACATTGGTGGGAATAATGCTTTATTGCAGTCGACGCCACGTGAGCGTACCGGTAACGCGGCCCTGCGCATTCTTCAGCGACAGTTTCAGCAAATCACCGTCGAACTCAAAATAGCGAATATTGTCACCGCCAACCCAGGCTGGAATCATCGGTGAGCCTGCCACATGATGGATCACCTGCTGCAACTCCAGGTTGTAACTCACCTTGCCCCAGTAGGCGAAGCCACCGGTCAGCCGTTCGCTGGATTGCTGCTGGCGCTCCGGCAAATCACGCACCATGCCCAGACCCGACATATTGCCAAACGCGTCGTAGCTCAGGCGCCCGATGTAGTTCATGTCAATCTCCCCGCCCTGTTCGGGAAACTGGATATAGCTTAGTAATTCATAGTCCCCGATAAACTGCTGCCTGATCGCCTCGGTAGTGTCCGCCGCCAGCAGTAATTGAGGGATGCCCGGCAGAGCCAGCATGACGGCAAATACTGCGTGTTTGATAGTTGGTCTGATTGACATGAATTTCTCCTGAAATGGAGTGACTGCGAGTCAAACATCACTCATTGCTCCGGATTGTGCCCAAGGGGTAGCCCTATCGCCAGTCAAATTTCTGCAGTGTCTGGCAAAGCTTGCGCATAATCCTCGTCGCCAACACTGCCGCGGTGGCGGAGCAACAAGCACTGCCAGCCGATGCTGTGCTGGCCGCGCAAAAGCATGGGGATACTGCTGCTGGTGGCAGGCAATTCCCTCACTTTGCTATTCAAAGTTCAGCCTGATCGGTAGAATGCCAACCTCGATTTGATGTACTACTCAAGGAATTTCTGGTGGCAAAAAAAACAGCGCTGTATCAGCAACATCTCGACGCCGGTGCCAAGATGGTGGATTTCGCTGGCTGGGAAATGCCAATCAACTACGGCTCCCAAATTGAAGAACATAACGCCGTGCGCAGCGCCGCTGGTGTCTTCGATGTGTCCCACATGACTGTCGTGGATGTGTCGGGCCGCGATGCGGGTGTGTATCTGCGCTACCTGCTGGCCAATGACATCGCGAAGTTGGATGCCGATGGCCGCGCCCTCTATAGCGCGATGCTGAATGATGACGGTGGTGTGGTTGATGACCTGATCGTGTATCGCATGAGTTTCGGTTACCGGCTGGTGGTGAATTGCGCCACGCGCATGAAGGATCTCAGCTGGATGGCCCAGCACACCGCCGGCTATGCCGTGTCTATCCTGGAGCGCCCGCGCCTGGCCATACTTGCCGTGCACGGTCCCGACTCCATCGACCAGGTCACAGGAATTTTGCCAGGCGCACAGGCGGATGCCGTGAAACTGCTGGGTAATTTCCGTGGCGTGGAACTGGGTGACTGGTTTATTGCGCGCACCGGTTATACCGGCGAGAAGGGTGTTGAACTGATCTTCCCGGACCAGGCCGCGCCCGCGCTTTGGCAGCAATTGATTGCCGCCGGGGTCAGGCCGATTGGTCTCGGTGCTCGCGATACCCTGCGTCTGGAAGCCGGCATGAATTTATACGGGCATGACATGGACGATAATGTGTCGCCGATCGCGGCCAACATGGAACAGACCATTGCCTGGCAGCCGGAAAACCGCGATTTCATCGGCCGTGCGGCGGTAACTGAACATTTGGCGCGCCAGCGCGAGGGTCTGTTGCCCTACCTCACCGGTTTGGTGCTGGAACAGCGCGGGGTCTTGCGGGAAGGCCAAAAGGTAATAACTGACAAGGGGGCAGGCATAATAACCTCCGGGACCTTCTCAGCTACATTGAAGCATTCCATCGCATTGGCTAGAATTCCGGTCAACAGCCAGTCCTGTCAGGTCGACCTCAGGGGCACCCTGACCCCGGTCAGAATCGTGAAGCCCAACTTCGTTCGCTTCGGCAAGAAAATATTCGACTAGATCGAATACAATCCCGTATTGGCTTTTATAACGAACAGCAGTAACGAACAGCAGTAACGAAAAACAGCGCGCAGAGTTTCCTGCCTTATTAAAGAGGGTCATTGAGTGAGCAAGTATCCGGACAATTTAAAGTACGCCACCAGTCATGAATGGGTACGTGTCGATGATGACGGCATTGCTACAGTTGGTATCAGTCATCACGCACAGGATGCACTCGGCGACATTGTGTTTGTTGACCTGCCCGAGCTTGGCACCACGGTAAATGCGAAAGACGAAGTTGCGGTCGTGGAGTCCGTCAAGGCGGCCTCTGATATTTACAGCCCGGTGTCAGGTGAAGTCGTCGCGATCAACGAAGATCTGAAGGATGCTCCCGAAACAGTGAACTCACAGCCCTATGATGGCGGCTGGTTCTTCAAGATCCAGATCAGCGACGAGAAAGAACTGGAAGAACTGATGGATGCGGAAGCCTACGCCGAGCACGTCGAAGATGCCTGACAGCCAAATGCAAGCGAAGCGAGAAGTCACCAACATCAAAGCGCCAAACGATTCAGTTCCTTCCCTGGAAACGCTCCAATATCAGGATGAGTTCGTGCATCGGCACATCGGTCCGAACGCCGAACAGATTGCCGCAATGCTGGCAGTGCTGAACGTCGACTCACTGGAACAACTCGTCGCCAATACCGTACCAGCTGCGATCGCCCTGCAGAAACCGCTGGCCCTCGCTGCTCCCATGACCGAGAGTGCAGCTCTGGCGAAACTGAAAGCGATGGCGCGCAAGAACAAACCGACGCGTTCTTTTATAGGCCTTGGCTACTACGACACCATCACCCCCAACGTCATTCTGCGCAATGTGCTGGAGAATCCCGGCTGGTACACGGCCTACACCCCCTATCAACCAGAGATTTCCCAGGGTCGCCTGGAATGCCTGCTGAATTTCCAGCAAATGGTGCTGGATTTGACCGCAATGGATCTTGCCAACGCCTCCTTGCTGGATGAAGCGACTGCTGCCGCTGAGGCCATGGCGCTGGCCAAGCGCGTCAGCAAAAATTCGAAAGCCACGCAATTCTTCGTCGATCAAAATTGTTTTCCACAAACGATTGATGTCATCAAGACCCGCGCCGCCTGTTTTGGCTTCGAACTGGTTATCGGTGACATTAATGACATGCCCAAAAAAGGCTTGTTTGGTGCCATCTTTCAGTATCCGTCCAGGCAGGGACAGATTACTGACCTGAGTCCACTCATAGCGAGCCTGCACGAGAGCAAGGCGATAGCCGTCGTTGCCGCTGACCTGATGAGTCTGGCCCTGCTGAAGCCCCCAGGAGAAATGGGCGCCGATGTTGTGGTCGGCAGTACGCAGCGCTTTGGTGTGCCGATGGGTTACGGCGGACCACACGCAGCCTATTTCGCCACCAGAGATGAATTCAAACGTTCCGTGCCAGGTCGCATCATCGGCGTGTCGATTGACAGTCGCGGTCGACAGGCATTTCGCATGGCACTGCAGACGCGTGAACAACATATTCGGCGCGAGAAGGCGAACAGCAATATCTGCACTGCGCAGGTGCTGCTGGCAAATATTTCCGCGTTGTACGCGATGTATCACGGCCCGGAGGGTGTGCGCAATATTGCCAACCGCATCCATCGCCTCACCACAATTCTCGCCACCGGCCTGAGACAGGGTGGCATGCAACCGGGTCATGACAATTTCTTCGATACGCTGAGCATGACAGTTTCTGCGCAGCAAAAAACGGCAATCCAGGAACGGGCCAACCTTGCCGGCATCAACCTGCGCATGGAAAAATCTGCTGGCAAGGCAGATGGCAAAACATCGATAGGACTCAGTCTGGACGAGTGCACAAGCACCCATGAAGTGGAACAACTTTGGCAAGTGCTGCTCGGCACTGCCAGTGACAAGCTCTCGGTTGCGAAAATCGATGCCGCCATTACCAGTGGCGATATCAACTCAGCAATTCCGGAGGCGCTGCGCCGCCAGAGCGCTTATTTGCAGCATCCACATTTCAACAGCTATCACAGCGAAACCGAAATGCTGCGTTACCTGAAGCGGCTCGAAGACAAAGACATTTCGCTGACACACGCGATGATTCCGCTCGGCTCCTGCACCATGAAATTGAATGCCACTGCAGAAATGATCCCGATCAGTTGGCCCGAGTTTGCCAAGCCGCATCCGTTTACGCCGCTGGAGCAAATGACTGGCTATCAGCAGATGATTACCGAACTCGAAGACATGCTGGCGGAAATTACCGGGTTCGATGCCATAAGCATGCAACCCAATTCCGGCGCCCAGGGCGAGTACGCCGGCCTGCTCGCCATCCGCAAATATCAGCTAGCCATGGGCGAGGGTCAGCGCAATGTGTGCCTGATTCCCAGTTCGGCCCACGGCACCAACCCGGCTTCTGCGCAGATGATTGGCATGCAGGTAGTGCTGGTAGCCTGTGACGACAATGGCAACATCGACATTGCGGATCTCGAAGCCAAGGCAATCCAGAATCGCGTCAATCTCGCGGCGCTCATGATTACCTATCCATCGACACATGGTGTGTATGAGGAAGGCGTGAAACAAATCTGCCAGATCGTGCATGACAATGGCGGCCAGGTGTACATGGATGGCGCCAATCTCAATGCCCAGGTTGGCGTCGCCAAGCCGGGAGATATAGGCGCTGATGTGTCACACGTGAACCTGCACAAGACATTTTGTATTCCACATGGCGGCGGCGGTCCCGGCATGGGCCCGATCGGCGTGAAGGAACATCTCGCGCCTTATGTGGCCAATCATTCAGTGATTCAACTGGATGGCCCCGAAGTCGGTAACTCGGCTGTATCCGCTGCTCCCTGGGGCAGCTCGGGAATCCTGCCAATCTCCTGGATGTATATTGCGATGATGGGAGGCAGCGGCCTGTTGCGCGCAACGCAAGTGGCGATTCTGAATGCGAACTATATCGCCGTGAAACTCTCTCCGCATTTTCCGGTGTTGTATACAGGCCGTAATGGCATGGTGGCACACGAGTGCATTATCGACTTGCGTCCACTCAAGCTGGCGTCCGGCATCAGTGAAGAAGATGTGGCCAAGCGTCTGATGGATTTCGGTTTCCATGCACCAACGATGTCGTTCCCGGTTGCGGGCACGTTGATGATCGAGCCGACCGAGAGCGAGTCAAAACAGGAACTGGATCGTTTCATCAATGCCATGATCCAGATTCGTCAGGAGATTGCGCTGGTCGAATCCGGCGCACTCGATGGCGAGAACAATATGCTGAAAAACGCGCCACATACACTGGCAGACATGCTGGATGAAAGCTGGGATCGTCCTTACACTAAATTGCAGGCGGCGTATCCGGGCATGAAGACAGCGGCGAATGTCGGCAACAAGTTCTGGCCGAGCGTAAATCGCATCGACAACGTGTATGGGGATCGTAATTTATTCTGTGCCTGTCCGGGAATGGAGAATTATAACTAGGGGTCCAGGTGGGAGTTCCGCATCTGTTTGAGTTTTTCCAGCTCTTGCTGGATGCGGTCTAACCTGCTTTTCAGCTGGTTCTTCTCATGGATTAGCGCCTCATCTTCCATAGCGTCAAATTTCTTGAAAGACGAATACAACTTCGCCTTCTCACGCTTCAATTGTTTTTCCTTGTAGTTCTTGTAGTAACTGACTTGTCGCCTTACCGCGAGTCCGGGAATCAGTACGATTGATATAGCCAATATATAAGGCAGTGATAACCAGAACAGGAATACAAACTGCACATACTCCTTGTACATGTTCGTCCATTTGACTTGGAACATGTAAGTTGAAATAAGCACTCCTACCACTCAAATCAACCCACCAAAGAACCACAGTGAGTCGCCCAGCTTCTTGATGCCGCCGATGCCATCCGGACTGAGTGGATCCAAGGTGTGCTGCAAGTTGGGTGCGAAGCGCAGATACAACACAATGATGGCAAGAATGCCGAGCAGTCCCATGCCGGCCGCGAACCAGGCCGCAAATATGCCCGCATATATCGCTGCCAGAGAAAAGGAGGAAACGTAATATTCAGGCGGCACACCCAGTACATGACCAACACTGGTGTTGGCCGTTGCCAACACCAATCCTGCGACCACATACCATTTATTGCTAAGCCAGTTCGTGACTATTGCCTGGCTGGTTGACTGCCCTGCTTCCAGTTCATTAATCGTCACCAGGCTACGGCGAAAGATTTCCGTGGACATGTACAGAGCCAGAATTGCAGTGCTGATAATAACGCCAAGAATCCAGCAATAGAGTTGGAAGAAAATCGTCTTGTCTCGCAGGGCAGTGTACTGCAGCAGTAAATACAGCCCGCCGATGCCAAGCGCGATACCAATTTTCAATCCCCATGACAGCTGGCGACCGTCCCGGATCGGATCAAAGAAGGGATAGAATTTAATGGGCGGGGCGCCAGTTGTTGTCATCGGTTTGCAAAATCGTCTCCGGAGGCGCAAATGCTGCTTTATTGTGCAGCTATTCAATATATCGGTCAAAGTATGACTAATCACAGTGTTTTCGCCTGTTGCCGCAGGTGTCAGACCTTAACTGATTAGACCGACTACGCACCCCGGGCCGCAAGGGACTTGTTCCTCACGATGCGATTACGCAAGTATTCATACTGGCCCTGTCCAAACTGTGCGTCTATAAACGCCCGGTAGTGGCTGCCTGGATCACTGGCTTGTTGCAAAAACCCGCTTACTGCCCGATGTCTGGTAACAAACTTGCGTCTGCCACCAAACGCATTGGCGCTATAACTCGACCACGGCCAGGTTCCCGCATGTTGCACGGTGCCACTGTGTACCGGCTCGAGTTCCACCAATTTCTGGCACACCAGCACTGCCGCGCTCGCGCTCACAGGTATCTGTCGATGGGGTCGTGACCAGGGTTTGGTCCCGCGCGAGAAGCGTGCATTGAAGTACGCGGTATAGGTGCGATTCACATTGGCGAGCAAGTTCTCGACTGCTCGTGGCGAGCGCGGGGTAAGCAGTAGCCAGATGCGGTCGGGTAATAATGCATAGGCATGCAGCGTTATCTGGAAATACGCCAGGCAGTGAACCAGGTGCCGCAGATAAAACTGGTAACAGGCTGCATCGAAGAAACCGCAGGTACCTCCGCTAGCCTCCTGTACCACCAGACAGGTTTCGAGTGCATGGCGGCTATAACAGACTTTAGTGTGATGCATTGCTCAAGCTCCTTTTTGATAATTGTTCGGTGCTTTTTTCTGAGGACGACAATTCGATACGTTGATCGGCGAGATCCGCCAGCTGCGGGTTATGTGTGACCAGCAGCACGGTCATTCCTTGCTGGCACATACCTTTGAACATCTGCAATGCGGCGTCATGTCCGAGATGGGACAACGCTTCATCCAGAATCAGAATGTGAGGATTCCTGTAGAAGGCGCGTGCGAGCAACAGACGCTGCACCTGTCCGGCGGAGAATGCATTGCCCATCTCGCCAATCTGCGTGTTGAAACCGAGTGGCAAGCGCTGAATCAGATCCAGCACTCCAGCTCTTGCACAGGCACTGTGCAGACGTTCCAACTCATACCCGCCATGTTGCAAGCGAATGTTATAGGCAAGATCTCCCGCCAGCAGACCTTCGTTATGCATGATCACCGCAACCTGTTCCCGATAGCGCCTGATGCCCAACTGCGCCAACCCGATACCGTCGATACAAATACTCCCGGACTCCGCTTGTGCCAAACCCAGCAGCAATTTCAGCAAGGTGGATTTGCCACTACCGGACTTGCCGACGATGGCGACACTGCTGCCAGCGGCGAGGGTAAAACTGAGGTGATCAAGCAACAGCGGATCGCTGTCGGCATAGCGAAAGCACAGATCAGTAACGGTGATAGCTCCCTGTACTTGTTGTTGCAACAAGTTCTCATGGGTCGCAGCAAACTCCGGCGGGTGCTGGCTGATGTCCGCTACGCGTTCCAGTTCCAGCTTGACCAGTCCCAATTCGGTAAGTTTCGGCAACATTGCAGTCACCGCGCTGGTGAAATGTTGCTTAAGAAAAATAAAACTCATGAGCTGGCCCAGTGTCAGCTGGCCGCTGCCCACCGCCAGCGCACCGAGATAGAGCGTGAGCAGATTGTCTATACCAAACAGCAGTGACTGTAATGTATTCACGGTTAGCTGGAAGTGACCGAGGTGATAGCCGCTGTTCAGATATCCGGCATATGCGCTCTGCCAATCACCGACTCGCTGCCGCTCCAATGCGTAGTTTTTTCTGGTGACGATGCTGCGAATATTTTCCATGAAGCGCGACTGCTGGCTGGCCCCGGTTATCAATGCTTCCTGCCGGCGCTGTTTCTCCAGCGGTATACATAACACTCGCAACAGGATAAACAAGGCCATAAACAGAAAAGCTACTCCTGCCAGCAGCGGGCTGTACAGAAACAACAATAGAAGGCTCAGGCTCGAGAACAAGCCGTCGACGACAATGGTAATCACCTCATGTGTGAGTAATTGCTTGATGTTTTCCAATGCCGAGAAGCGCGAGACGATATCGCCCATCTCGCGCCGCTCGAAGAACCCCAGTGGCAAGCGCAGCAAATGGTCGAACATATTGCCCAGCATCTGGAAACCCAGCTGATTAGAAAACTGCATGCTTAGCACGCCGCGAAAATAGCCCACGATCGCCCGGCTCAACAGTACGATAAAAAACAGCAGCGGCAGCAGCGCCATGTCGCCCTTGCCCACACCCTGATCGATTACCAACTGCAAATACAAGGGTGAGAGCAAGGCGAGCACTTGCAATAACAATGACAGCAGAAATATCTGTAACCCCGATTGCAGGTAGCGACGCGACGCCGGCAACAATTGCCTCAGGCTCAAATCTCGTGTGAGTTTCTCGGGAATGAATGTGGACAGCGGCGCAAATTCGATGGCGATGCCGGTAAAGTGCCCGCCCAATTCATCCAGGGGATAGTGCCGCACACCTACGGCCGGATTGTGAATGGTGCAGCGCTGGCGCCGTATCTGTTTCAGAACGACAAAATGATCCATGTCCCAATGCAGGATAATGGGCAAGGTCAGCGCCGGGAGTTCGGACAACTCCAGTTTCAGCGCCCTGCCTTGCAACTCCAATCCGGTCGCCGCCTGTAACAGATGTTGTACGGAGGCCCCCGCGGCGGCGAGACGGAAGCGACTGCGCAGGGTCACAATGTCGATCAGCTTGCCATGATAACTGGCGAGCATGGCGAGACAGGCGAGCCCGCATTCATTCACTTCTGATTGCATAATGAGCGGCAGCGCATGGCGGGATCTGAACAAAGCGTGTAACGCAGACATCATGCCATCCTCGCACGCAAGCGCAGCACCGGTTTGAAGATGAATGCCAGCAATGACATTTCTTCCAGCACGATGTCGGCACTGAACAGCATGCCCGATTGCAGACGAAACACATCTGCACCCTCTACCCAACCCTGTGTCAGTTGTGCGGTAATCCTGAACACGGGCTCCTGAATCCCTGGCACCGGCAGCAAGTGTTCGCGCGGATCGAGACTGGCGTGATCAATACCGTCGATCGTCGCCTGGTAGCGCCCGAAATGCTGAAAGTCGAAAGCGTCATAACTGAGCAGCAGCGTCTGCCCCGGGTAGAGTTTGCCCAGTACCCGCGAGGACACATACAGGGTTGCCTGCAATTGCGCCGGCTCGGTATCAATATAGAACAAGGGTTGTAAGGCCTGCACGCTCTGGCCTGGTGCAATTGCAACTGTGGCAACCACACCAGCGGCCGCCGCGACCACGGTGAGGTGTACCTGATTACGACTTTGCGTAAACGCCCACTGCAATTGCTGCAGTTTCTGCTCCATCTGCAACTGCAGCTGCCGGTATTGCATACGCTCGTTTTCCGTCTGCGCCATTTGAGTATCAGTCTGTGCCAGATTGGCCTGTCGCCGCTGTGCTACCGCTTGCGCGCGCAACTGAAATTCCAGATGCTCCAGCTGGCCCTGTTCCAATTGGGCGCGGGAGATTGCGCGCGCCTGCGCCAGTTTGCCAAGGCTTTGCTGCTGCAACTCACTCAATTGCAATTGTTGCTGCAATAGCGCCTGTTCCACTTCAATAAGTTTCTGACTCGCCTGCAGTTCCGCGACTACTGCAGCGGCTTGTTGTTGCCGGGCTGCGTATTGCTGCGCCTGCAGCGCTTGTTCCTGCTGCAATAATTCCCGTTGTACCTGCCACTGCGTCACCTCGGCCTGCGCGGCATTGGTTCTATACTGATCGAAAGTAGCGCGCTCCAGCGTCGCCAACACCTAGCCCTGGTGCACGGTCGCGCCCACCTGCACCGCAATCTGCTGCACCGTCGCGGTGACTGGCGCCACCACGCGATGGGATCCACCACTGGGCACCAACACGCCGCGAGTGGTTTCGGTTTCTCTATATTGCGTGATTGCAAGCAGGAGCAGCACCGCCGACACCAGCACCACGCACAACGACACCAACAAGCCTGACCAATAGTGGCGCTGCAACACTGGCGTGCCGAAACTGCGGTCAGGCTGCTGCGACAACACTTCAGGGCGAAATAATTGTTCCCGTTCGGTCATGGGATGGCTGTCACTTTTTTTAAATTACCACGCCTTGAGCTCATGCCCGCTGGTCAGGCTGCATTCTTGCGCACGCGTTGAATCGCGGCGATCAGATCACTCACGCTGTGCAAGGACAGCAGCGCCGTTGGATCAAGTGCTATATCCAGCATCTCTTCCAGATCGAACACCACTTCCATCAGTGCCAGTGAATCCAGCCCCAGTTCAGCCAGCGTGGTGCTTGTGTCCACCACCAGCACCAGCTGGTTCTGTTCGCAATGGGCCGCCAGCTTGCTGACTACCAGATTCGTGATGTCTACCAGCGTGCTGCCATTCAAACTATCAATTGTCATAGGTTACCTCCGTGTAAATGTGAGGGTGCGGTGAAATACAATGGCAGGCTGGGCAAATAGCGCCAGTGTGCCGAATCGAGCAGCACCACTTGTTCGAGAATATCTGCCAGCGACTGGGTCAGGCGCTGTACCCGTTGCGCGATGGCTTCATCGGCATGGGAATTGGTGTTGGTGTCGGCGTTAGCGTCGGTGTTAACGCCGGTGTTAACGCCGCCACTGGAAGCGCTCTCGAGTTGCGGAAACAACAGGATCTGGTTGCCGCGTCCCTGGGGCAAACTGATCACCGGCAACAGCGGCACCCGATTCGCTACTGCCAATGTGGCTGCCCCCCGGGGAAACCAGGCATCATGCCCGAGAAACTTCACCTTGATGCGTTCGCTATTGCCGGCGAGTAAATCACAAAACAGCAGCAAGGTATTATTGCGCGCGCGCAGAAAGGCAGAGAGATCGGACGGCGCAGTATCGGCGCGGAGTAACTCTGCTTCCTGACCCCGCGCGCCGGCGCCGAAAGCGGTTCGAATATTTTGCCAATGTGCCGCGGTAGCAGCACGCTGACTCAATACCTTGACCATGCCGTCATGGATGACACTGCTCACGAAGGCGTTCATACCGAATACGTAGTCGCCGCAGTGGAATGCCGCCACGATGCGTGAACGCGGATCAGAGCGCAACAACTGCGCGTATGCCTGCTGCTGCGAAAATTGAAAACTTTGTTGCAAGCGTTGCAGTTGTGCTGAAGACAGGACGTGATGGCGATTGTAGTCGAGCCGACGCTGATAGCGTGCGTGCCGCCGCAGCAGTCGCCGCACGGCAGCGCAAGGTTCGCGCAGATACAGCGACAAGGCACGGCAATGGGCAGCCTGCGAAAGTAATTGCGGTTGCTCGTTGTGCCGGCTTTGCCACTGTGCACACCATGCATGCACACGCGGCGCCAGGACCGATTGATTCCAACTGGAAAGCATCGCCGTCTGTCATCCTTGACTTGCGGGAATGGAAAATTTCTTGTTGCTTGTATGCAGTGTAGGTCAGGATTGCCAGCCGCGCCACGCGCGCGCGTAATTTCTACCCTGTGTTGAAAACCCTGAGTCTATTTCACGCGCACCGCAGTACCACTCACACTCACCATCATCATGCTGGCGCGCTTGCCGATTACTTCGTAGTCGATGTCGATACCAACGATGGCATTGGCACCAATCGCCTTTGCTTCCGCCTCGAGATCCTGGAAGGCCATGTCACGCGCCTTTGCCAATTCAGTTTCCCAGGCCTGGGCGCGGCCCCCAACAATATCGCGTACGGCACCAAACAGGTCTGTGAAAATATTCGCTCCCAGTATGGCTTCGCCGACAACAACACCACAGTAGTCGGTAATTTCCTTGCCTTGAATGCTTGGTGTGGTAGTTCTGATCATGACCGTGCTCCGCGCTGAAAAATAAATGGGTATTATCTGCTTTTGACAAACCATGCTGCCGCGTCGCGCCTGGCTTATCAATACCCGGATAGGTCTGATCCGATTTAGCCTGGTGCGGGTAGTGATCGCAATTCGCTGTCGCCCTGTGCAACAATCTGCATGGCGGTATAAGGTTAACGCCTGCCAGGACAAACCACTAGCCCGGCATGGGCGGACCAGCTTCAATCTACCAACTATCCAATTTGGCAACCATCCAATTTGGAAACTATATAGAAGACACAGGAATTACCCTTGAGCACATCGTTATTTGGCGACCATATCAAACGACTCAGCGCGAGCTACGACAACGCCCTCGCGCGGGAAGAAAAGGCTGGCAGCAACATTGATGCAATCCTGCTGCATAGTGGCACGGAGCAGATGTACTTTGGCGATGATCGTCACATCAAGTTTCAGGCCTTCGGACATTTCAGTCACTGGCTGCCGGTGCCACGCCCGGATCAGTTCGTGCTGTACCGCACGGGGCTCAAGCCGGTCTACCTGCAAGTAGTGCCTGATGATTACTGGTACGAGCAAACCGTAGATCTTAACGCTGGCTGGGCGGAACAATTTGAAGTGGTGCGACTCAAGCAGGTGGTGGCGGTAGCGGCGCAACTGCAAGGACTTAACTGCGCCTATCTTGGTGAGAATACCTCCTTAGCCAACAGCTGGGGCATCGCAGCTGGTCAGTGCAATCCAGCCAGCCTGCTGGCTTATCTGGATTTCCACCGTGCGGTCAAATCGCCATATGAACTGGAGCAACTGCGCGCGGCAAGCAAACTGGCACTGCAGGGTCACGCGGCGGCGCGCCAAAGTTTTCTGCAAGGTGGCAGCGAATACGAAATTCATATGGCCTTCCTCACCGCCTGCAATATCCTCGAAGAAGAATCGCCTTATACCAACATCGTCGCGCTGGATGAAAAATCGGCAATACTGCATTACCAGAACAAGCGGCGGGGTACAGGTAGTGTTAGCGGCAAGCACAGTCAGGTGCTGCTGATCGACGCCGGTTGTCGGGTAAACGGTTACTGTTCGGATATCACGCGCACCTCCGTCAAAACAACAACCCATCCAGTGTTTCAGTCACTGGTGAGAGGTATGGACACACTGCAGCAATCACTGGTGAAGTCAGTGCGACCAGGTTTGCCCTACCCCGAACTGCAGGCGCTTGCATTACGTGGCGTAGTAGACCTGCTGGTTGAACATGGCATCTGCCATGGCGCTGGCGCGGAATTATTCGAGCAGGGTATAGGCCAGTGGTTCATGCCCCATGGCGTCGGCCATTTGCTGGGCATACAAGTACATGATGTGGGCGGACACCAGGTGGACGAAAACGGCGCCAAACTGCCTCCACCCGCAAATTCTCCGAGTTTACGCAACACACGTATTATGGCTGAGAACATGGTATTCACCGTGGAGCCCGGGCTGTACTTCATTCCGATGATTCTTGAAGCCAAGCGCCAATCAGATCAAGCCGCTCTGGTAAACTGGCATCTGGTGCAGGAGTTGTATCCCTGCGGCGGTATTCGCATCGAAGACAATGTGCGGATAGCAGGCGGCGGCGCCGAAAATCTGACGCGCCAGTTCGAGCAACAGCGCTAGTAAAGGTTTCTATCTACGCGGGCAGGAGTGCTTCGATGCGTTGCATGAGCGCCGGTAATGCATTCTGGTTGGCAAGCAGCAGCGCTTTGCCGGCAGCGCCCATGACTTGTTGTTGCTTCACATCACTGACTAACTCGATTACAAAGTCTGCCAAAGCCTGCTCATCTGCCACGGTGCGCAGCGCACCGGCTTGCTCGAGCTGGGCACAGATGGTTGCGAAGTTGAACTGCGAAGGACCGGTTACCACCGGCAGACCCAGTGCCGCCGGCTCCAACACATTCTGGCAACCAGTATTAACCAGACTGCCGCCAACAAAGGCGATTGTTGCCAGTCGATAATACTGCAGCATCTCCCCCATCGAGTCGCCCACTAACACTTGTGTTGCAGCAGTGATGGGAACACCGGCACTGCGCCGGGCTACCACCAGCCCGAGTTCTTCACACTGGCGCGCGACGCGGTCAAAGCGTTCCGGATGACGCGGGACCAGAATCAATAACAGCTGTGGCAATGTTTGCAGACAGCGTCGCAGCGCCGTCAATACCTTGATCTCTTCCCCGTAGCGAGTGCTCGCGGCAATCAATACCGGTCGCGCGGAATGCCTGACGGAGTCAAACACCGGATTGGACGCAGCGGGGGCTGCAGCCAGTTCCACCAGAAATTTCAAACTGCCGGTAACCGTCACTTTTGTCTTGTCGGCGCCCAGTGCAAGCAATCGCTGCGCATCGACATCGGCTTGCGCCGCAATGCCATCGAATTGCAAAAGCATGGCGCGCGTGGCGCTGGCAAAACGCTGGTAGCCCGAAGCCGATTGCGCGGACAAGCGGGCGTTGGCCAACAGCAGGCGCACACCGGCGGCGCGGGACACATGAATCAGGTTTGGCCACAGTTCGGTTTCCATGAGAATCAACATGGCTGGATTTACCCTGCGCACAAATCTTTGCATAACGCCGGGCAAGTCATAGGGCAGATAAGTGTGAAACACTTGGTCAGCGAACAAGGGGTCGCCGAACAAGGCACGCACCCGATCCGAGCCGGTGGGTGTCATCGTGGTGATGAGAATCTGTGCAGCGGGATAACGCGAACGCAATGCCTGTACCAATGGCGCGGCCGCGACCGTCTCGCCCACTGACACGGCATGAATCCAGAAAGTCATGCGCTGGCGATCATAAGTTGCGGGCAATGCCGTGCAGGCAAACCGTTCGCCAATGCGCTGCCGATAGGCCGGCGCGCGCAAGGATCGTATCAGCAGTCGCAGCAGTATGAGCGGCACAGCCAGATAAAACAGGACACTATATATAAGTCGATGCATAGCTTGTGCTTGGGTCATAAGTCCGGCGTGGAGCGTTGGGAAATCAGATTCATAGCCGATATACTTTTGTGATTGTTGTGCTCACAGCAGACGCTGAATCAGTAACCGTACCAGCATCCCGATTAGTACCCGGATCAGAATCAAGTGGCTAAGGTACCCAATGACCCAGACCTATTCAACCGACATTGTCATCTTCGGCGGTGGTGTAGCCGGAATGTGGATGTTGAACAGGTTACGCCAGCAAGGTTTCGATGCCATCTTGCTGGAATCGAAGGCCCTGGGTAGCGGTCAAACAATTGCCTCGCAAGGCATCATCCACGGCGGCCTCAAATATGCGCTCAGCGGGACAATGAACGGGACCGCAACCGCTACTGCGCAAATGCCACAACGCTGGCGCGATTGTCTCGACGGTAAGGGTGATGTAGACCTGCGCAATTGCGAAGTACTGCATGACAATTATTACATGTGGTCTGACTCTGGCTTGCGCTCCAAGCTGAAAACTTTTCTGGGCAGCAAGAGTCTGGTCGGTCGAGTGGAAGCTGTCAGCAGCAATGACTTCCCGCCTATTTTCAGAGCAGCCACGGTAGCTGGCACTCTCTATAAGTTGCCAGACTTCGTCATTAACACGACTTCCCTGTTGCGCACCCTCAGCAGCCAGCATTCAAATTCAATTTTCAAAGTGGACAGCAAGCGCGTGCGCTTCAAGACCGACGCGGATGGCAATATCAACTGCATAGCCATCGCCAGTGATGACCAGAACTTGTATATCAACTGTCAGCGCACCATTTTCTGTGCCGGCGAAGGTAACCAGCGCTTGATCGACAAGGCGCAACTGACTACGCCGAAGACACAGGTGCGTCCGCTGAAAATGGTTTATGTGAAGAAACCGGGGCTGCCACAACTGTATGTGCATTGCATCGGCGACAGTTTCAGCCTGACACCACAACTCACCGTAACATCCCACACCGACGCCAATGGCGTACCCGTGTGGTATCTGGGTGGCGAGCTGGCCGAGGCCGGCACTAAACGTGACGACGCCGCCCAATTGGCAGCGGCGCAAAAACAGGTAAAGAGTACATTCCCCTGGGTTGACCTGACCGATGCCTTGTGGAACTGCTTTACGATCAATCGCGCCGAACCGGATATTGCCAACAATTTTCGACCAGACGATGCCTACTTGCTGGAAGAGAAACACGTGATAGTGGCATGGCCCACGAAACTTACGCTCAGCCCTTCACTTGCCGATAAGCTGATCAGTCACTTGCAGAAAACTGCAGTAAGCCCGATGACACACAATAATAGTTATAAACTCAGCCGGTCCCTGGATGCGCCCACTATTGCCAAAAGCTATTGGGATTAATTGCACATGACCCTTCCGCGAAATCTGCTTGGTCAAACCGGCATTGAAGTTTCCTGCCTCGGCCTTGGTACTGTGAAATTCGGTCGTAATCAGGAAGTAAAGTATCCAACCAAGTTTGCCTTGCCGGAAGATCGCCAGATTGAAAAGCTGCTGGATCAGTCAAGCAAAGCCGGCATAAATCTGATCGACACCGCTCCCGCTTACGGTAACAGCGAACAGCGCCTGGGAAGATTACTGCGAGGGCGCAGTGACTGGATAATCTGCACCAAGGTTGGCGAAGAATTCACCAATGGTAAATCTTACTTCGACTTCAGCGCCGAGCACACGCGCCGCAGTGTCGAACGTAGCCTGCGCAATATCGGCACCGACTATCTTGATGTAGTCCTCATCCACTCCGACGGCCGCGATGAGTACATTCTGGAAGCAACCGACTGTCTCGCCACCTTGCTGCAACTAAAAGCAGCAGGACTGATTCGAGCCGTTGGCATGTCCACGAAAACCGTGAGCGGCGGCTTGAAAGCCGTGGCGCTAACCGATGTTGTGATGGTGACCTACAATCTCGCCATGCAGGATGATGCGCCAGTGATCAACAGTGCCAGAGCTGCACACAAGGGCGTGATGATCAAAAAAGCCCTCAACCGCGGATACGCCTGCACTGACAATGCCGGTGGCGCCGACGCGAGCCTTCGCTTCGTGCTGCAGCGCGAAGGTGTTAACACCGCGATCATCGGCACTCTAAACCCCGCACACCTGGCAGCGAATATTGCGGCGGCTTCCAGCTAGGCTCGCTCTGCGGTACCTGCTCTCTGCTTCAAAATATTTCTGATATGCGCAAGCGCATATCGTCGCGAATTGACGGCAGAAACGGACTGGCTACGGATTTCTTCTTTTCCAAAACAGCTATTACCGAAATAGATCACAAATACCCACCGGTCAAGCATGCGCGCTAATTCTCTTGGCAACCGCACGCTATCCGGAAATTAAGCTGCCTGCATTGAGAAATATCAAACACATATTCTTGAAGAGCGCCAATTACGAGAACACAGATTTCACTTCCGTCCCGCTTTTCGATGGTGTTCACGCGCCAAGACGGTGTCTGGGTTCTGGTTCATCATCACTCCTCACGTGTGCCATGAGAGTGCATTTCCAGGGTCGGGAAGAGGCGCGGCCTAACATGTCGCTCAACCGGACCGCCAACGGCCGGTTAGCCCTACGTTAGCTGCTCGAAGCCCGACTTGAGCGCTTTGCCATGGTACTTAAAACTGGTACCATAGCCTCCATGAAGCGTAAGCATCAAAAGACCCTCGAAGCAATCTTTGCTCATCCAGTCAGCGCCAATATTCAGTGGCGCGCCATAGAAGCCCTATTTGTTGAGTTGGGCGCTGAAATCTCGGAGCGGGAAGGCAGCAGGGTTGCAGTAGTCCTCTTCAGGGAGGTTCGCGTCTTCCACCGCCCCCATCCTAGTCCCAACACGGATAGGGGCGCTGTAGCTAGTATTCGTAAATGGCTTGAGCAACACGGAGTAGAACCATGAACACCATGACTTTCAATAACTACCACGCAAGGATTGAGTATGACCCTGACCTGGATTTGTTCCGGGGAGAAATCCTAGGCTTGAATGGGGGTGCTGATTTTTATGGACGAAACCCCAAGGAGCTTCGCGCTGAGTTCAAAAAGTCCTTGACCGTTTTTCTGGAAGTGTGCGAGGAAAAAAGTATTGAGCCGCGTAAGCATTATTCAGGGAAATTCAATTTGCGCATTTCCCCAGAGCTTCATGAGCAGTTGGCAATTGTTGCTCAAGCAAAAGGCAAGAGCATCAATGCAGTTGCTCAAGAGGCATTGCAGAATGTCGTGGAGTAAATCAGCTAACAAATTCTTACGATAAAAGGGGACGGAGAGATTATTTTTTTGCTGCAGAGTTTGAAAGTATTGCAGAAGAAATGGGCATTTGAGTCAATGGCTCATAACAAGGCATTTATGTCGCCAGCAAGCTGGCTGGGACGGCTTCCACTGCGTTCCAGCCGCCCCATAATGCGGCGTTACGCGCCACCATACGACAAGATCGAGGTAAAGATTGGAATCGTTTCAGGACAAAGTTAAACGCCTGGTTGCCGAAGGTAAGGTTCGAGTCTCCGAGCATGGTTACGATGAGCTGACGGAAGATGCCCTTTCGGTTCGGGAAATCGTGTCAAGTGTTGCATCGGGAACTCTTATTGAGGAGTATCCGGATTTCGCCAAAGGTCCCTGTGCCTTGTTTCTGCAGCAAGACTCTAAAGGAAGCCCAGTGCATGTGGTCTGGGGCATTCCAAAGCGCTATGATGAGCCCGTCGTATTGGTCACTGCATATCGCCCAGACCCCAAGAGATGGGACCGAACGTATCGTATGAGGTTTAAGTCATGAGCAAGCGTCAAAAGATCAAGTTGGTCCACGAAGGGCAGTATGCTGCTGAGGTGGCCGTTGAAGTTACTGAATCAGAACAAGGCTGGTCTCCGACCATTAGCCTGGAAGATGCCTACAAGCTTGATGATGTGAGGGAAGCCTTGAAGGCTGGAGATTTGAAAGCTGCAGCGCAGTACGGACGAATCTATGAGCTCAGGCCTGTCATCAGCGCACCTTAAAGCGCGTAACAATCTGCTGCAATCGGACCAAAGCCCGCTGAGCAAGGGCGCTATGTGCGTCACTGCACTTCGGTTAGTTGGAGATGCTGAACAAAAGGCTTGAAGTCCTTGTCCGAGAATAACAAAGGCATTCCATGCTCGATACAATAAGTGGCAATAATGACATCTGCTGTTTTCCGTATGGTAATGCCCTGCTTGCGCAGCTTTCGAAAGTTCTCAGCACTTTTTATAGCCAGGTCTTTCCCGAGCATTTCAAAGACAGTCAATTCGTTCATGATCGATCGGGCAATTCGGTAATCCTTGTCGTCGCGAAACCCTTGGAGAACTTCAGTGAGCACCAGATCACCTACCCCTACGGCCCTCACCCCAAGACTTCTGTGCAAGATTTCGACCTGAGGAGAATCGTGGCCAAGGAAATAGTCAATCCAGACGCTGGAGTCAACCAAGATCATGAGGCGCTTCTCATATCATCCAGGTCGCCTTCCCATTTCAGTTTACCTCTGAATTTCTTAATTTCAGCCTGCTTCTGCAGTCTCACCAAAGTCTTCAAACCCAACTCTACGGCGTCCTTTTTGGTCTTCAGCCCAGTGACTTTCAGAGCGTCATTCATTAACTTGTCGTCAATGTCTATATTTGTGCGCATGGATGTTTTGTTCCTGATTTGCAAATCCTTATGGTGTATAGTTTATAGCATCAATACACATAACAATCAATTGCACGCGACCAGCAAAGCTGGCGCGTGAATATGGGCGTTAGAACGCAAAACGAGGTCCAGTGAAACGCATTTACATCCCAACGCAATCGGGCACAGACTGGCAGCATCTTCTCGGCAAGCCCAAGCTTCATTGGAAGAAGGGTAGGTCTGCAATGTCTGCTGCCGCATGCTGGGAAGATAACCAGCCCAAACTTCCTTCCGAAATTTCTGAACTGTTAGAAAGCTGCAACGATCCGTCCATTTCCAGACTTGAACTACTTCTTGCTATTCCCGAATGGGAGGTAGAACTGCCGGGCGGTAATACGGTCTCACAAACTGACATTCTTGCCCTTACAAGGAATCAATCAGGGCTTGTGGTTCTTGGGGTCGAAGCGAAAGTGGACGAGCATTTCGGACCTACTCTTGGGGAGAAGAAATCGGGTGCCGCAAAGGGGCAGCTTGAACGAATTTCGTATTTGGAAAATGAATTGGGCCGAACGGCTCCATTTCACGATCAGATTCGCTACCAACTTCTACACAGAACGGTTTCTGCACTTTTGACAGCCAGAGCCTTTCATGCGCCTGTTGCAGTAATGCTTGTTCAGTCGTTTAGCCCTGAGTCGAAATGGCGGGATGATTTTGACGCTTTTTGTTCCGGGCTTAAAAGCAAGAAAATTGCTCCCGGTGTATACGAGATCCTTGGTATCGTTGGCCCGAGGTTAATCATCGGGTGGTGCAAAGGTGACGCTAAGTATCTTAATGTAGAGTTGCCAAGTGCGTTCTAACAATCCGTTTCTGAGCGACAAAAGTATGTCGTCATGCCTTTTGCAAAGGGCGAAAAAGTCACGCCAAAACAATTAAAGATCAATTAAAGGTGACGGAGGGATTGAAATTTAATCCCTCCGTCACCTTTTCGGTTATTCCGATTCGCCTAATTAGTAACGCTTGACGTTACTATTGAGCGGCGTTACTATATCGACGTGATCATTTCTTTCAAATGTAAGCATACGGAAAAGCTTGCTAGCGGAGTAAGGGTCAGGCAATTCGTGAGTTTTGAGCGAATTGCGCTGCGGAAGATTCGTCAGCTTCAGACTGCAATCCGTCTCAACGACTTGAAGATACCGCCCGGTAACATGCTTGAAGCTCTATCTCATGATCGTAAAGGGCAGCATAGTATTCGAATCAACAAACAGTTTCGCATCTGCTTTCGCTGGACCAAGGTTGGTGCGGAGGATGTTGAAATTGTTGACTACCATTAGGAGGTGTCTCATGCGTAATATTGATCCTGTAACTCCTGGCGAGTTACTGAAAGAGGAGTTCCTTGAGCCAATGGGAATTACTCAGTATCGACTTGCTAAAGAAATTGGGGTTCCTGCGCAACGGATAGGGGAAATTGTCGCTGGGAATCGTTCTATTACAGCCGACACAGATTTGCGGCTTTGCCGTTTCTTTGGTTTGTCCAACGGCTATTGGCTGCGTGCTCAGGCAGCATATGACACGGAGGTAGCTGAATTGGTCTTGGCCGAACAGCTCATAAATATTCGTCCATGGAGCGAGACAAGTGCGCAGTCCGGGCATCGCGCATAACAATCTGGTGCTGAAATGGATTAAAGGGGACGGAGGGATTATTTTTTAATCCCTCTGATCTTCCCCCAGTTAAACGGACCACTAACTCACGGCTAACGTAGCCGCCTCGAATACCAGTGGTGCCATCTGCCCAATATGGGAGTGGCGCCGCTGACGGTTATAAAACACTTCAATATATTCAAAGATACTGGCCTTAGCTTGCTCGCGGCTGAAGTAATCTTCGTGATGCACCAACTTGGCAAGCCCCCGATTTCCTAGACACCTGACAGCTTCATAAAGTACTGCTCTTCAAACTTCGCTGGGGGCACGCCATTGTTGTTTCCGTGTCTGCGAACCGGGTTGTAAAACAACTCGATATAGTTGAATACATCTGCTCGGGCTTCGTTCCTTGTTTTGTAAATGTGCCTCTTAATCCGTTCTGTCTTCAACAGTGAAAAG